>ERZ1106944.300-NODE-300-length-32705-cov-15.393170_pt1 | contig 32705 bp, 31 predicted proteins | sample MGYA00403672_ERZ1106944 | MGnify/ENA primary metagenome ERZ1106944 (study PRJEB35170, sample SAMEA104062454) | human gut metagenome | biome: human gut; feature: human-associated habitat; material: faeces | place: Denmark | collected 2012-10-16 ...
CTATCATTAATATTGCGGAAAATCGGAAAAAGCCTCCTAAAATAATTAAAAAAATTAAAAATACTTTTTTGAGTTAATTTTACAATTTCATTATAACTCAAATGCGTCCTTTTATCAATCTGATTTCCCTGTTTTTGCCGTCTGAATTTCCACTCCAATATTCATGAAAATCAAAACTCTTCCCGCCTTGTTTTAGTCTGAAACTTTACAAATTAAGCCAAAAAAAGGCGTTGTGTGTTAAGCACAAACGCCTGCTTATAAATATCAAAAATGAACTAATTCAATATTTCGCACCTGCAGCGCTTCTTTCAGTCTGAGATCGCAAAGTCCGGCCAGTTCCTGAACTCGCTCCAAACTATACGAGCTTTTCTGATAAAGTTCTAAATCGCACCATCCAGGATGAACCATAAACTCCAGTTTTTCGGCATCGGCGTGCTCGTCCAGCATTTTAATGAAATGCTCAGGCGTTGCCTGTTCGCCATGGTAAGAGCTCAGCCACAGGTATTCGCAATGACGCCGCAGCGGAAGGTGATATTCTTTAGCCAGATCCAGCGTCACGGCCAGAATTTCCTCGGTATTGTGTTCCTCGCCGATGCCTCCGACACGGGCCATTGTCAATGTCTGTCCGTCATAGCAGCCCTGATGGCAATCCAGATGCGTCGGCTGACGGCCAAATAACTCCATAAACTTCTCAATCTGGGCCCGAAATTCGGCTTCCACCTCAGCGGGATCGACATAAACTTTATAAAACTGCGTGTTTTTCAGGAAATCACCATGCTGATCCGTCAACGTTTTCGCTCTCGTCAGCGGACGGCCGCAGGTCAGCGTTAAATGAACGCCGGTTCCAAGACCCGGAACTGATCGTAATCGTTGAGCTGCCTGCGCAGCATTCGGCATATTGCACATGACGGTGGTTGAAGTAACGATTCCTTTTTCATATCCTTCGATAATTCCTTCTGTTACGCCGCAGGTATACCCCATGTCATCAGCGTTGACGATAATTTTCATTTTAAGGCACCAAAATGCCAAGGAAGGAACAGAGAATGGCAAGCGCCATAATCATCAGGATCAGCCGTGAAGATTTCATCCCGATCTTGCCTAAAATCCAATAGCACAAAGCGACAACCAGCACTGCGCCGAACTTCGGCATGATCGCATCGAATAATTTAGTTTGCAGATCAAATTCCGTCCCCATGATCGTCAAGGTACCAAATTTGACTTTTACTAAGGAAGCGACCATCGAGCCGACTACCATAATTCCCAAAACGCTGGCAGCCTGCGTAATCTGATTCAATTTTCCACTGAGCGTTGTGACCAGCTTAATGCCTTGCGTATAACCCAGCTGCATCAGATAAGGCCGTAACCCGAACATCACGAAGAATAACCAGATCTCCCACAATACAATTCCAAAATAGCTGCCGTCCAGAGCGGTCGTAACCGCGATTGAACCGAAGATTGTCGCTAAGACGCTGGTAAACAACGTATCTCCGATCCCCGCAAACGGCCCCATTAAGCTGGCTTTAATCCCCGCGACAGTTTCCAGCCCTTCCGCGCCCATTTCTTCTTCGATTGCGATATCCATTCCCAGAATGATATTGGTCAGATTAGGTTCGCAGTTGAAGAACACACTGTGCGTTTCAAAGGCTTTCTTCCGGCCTTCCGGATCATCCTGATATAGCTTGTCAATAACCGGAAGCATCGTCGTCATATAGCCGGCTGTCATCATTTTTTCATAGTTCCAGGCTAATGAACGATTCCATGACCAGCGATAGGATAACCTGCGGATTTCTTTTTTTGTGAACTGCTTACTCATCGACTTCACCCCCTGCATTGGATTTATCGGTCTTTCCCGTCTGATAATAAACAGCGATCGCGGCCGCTGCGCCAAACGTCGCTACGGCCAGCGTCGGCATTCCCGCCCACGCCGTTAACGCAAAGCCCAGGATCAGGAAATGAAGATTAGAGCGAATCGGCAGGTATTTCAATAAGATTGCGAATCCGACAGCCGGGAACATACCCGCGGCGATCGACAGCCCGGAGCTGAGCCATGGCGGCATGATCGCATTTAACATATCGACGAAAGTTGGACCTAAGCACAAGGCGACAAAGACCGGAATCATTCGCGATAAAGACCAGCTTAAAACACCCAAATAATTACTGTATGCGACTTGCCGGGAATTTCCCAGCGCTGCGTATTTATCCGCGCGGTGTTGAAAGAATGTGTTTAAGAAACGTCCGAAAACGTCAATTTGAACCGTCAGCGTCGCGACTGGAATGCCGATCAAAGCGATCGTTGCCGGCACATCCGCCGCCGAAGCTGATAAAGCAACAACGATAATCGCCGTAACCGGGTAATTCGGTATGGAAGCACCGCCGAACATCCCCAAGCCCAAGGCATAGGATTGCAGCGTGCCGCCGACAAGCAGCCCCAATTCTGGTTTTCCAACCACAAGTCCGGTAAAAATTGCCGTCGGGATAATACCGCTGGGCAGCAGATTGAACGTCATCTGATCAACCTGCGATAAGCCTGCCCACAGAGTAAGTAACAAAATCTGGAAGATTGTCATAAGTCTGCCCCTTTCATTATGATGGATTGCTTCTTGTCGTAATACTGAACAGCCCCGATCCTCCTTTCTATTTATTAACGTCCTGTTTTCTCGATGAAGTATTATTCATTAAAAAATGATTACTTTTCCTTACTTCATCAGGTTTGTTATGATTTCATTATAAATAAAATTTGCAGTTATGCAATACATTTTTATAAACTTGTATATATTTTTATTCCATTTTAAAATGCAGTGGTATATAATTTGTTTATCAGATAAGCAGTCAAGTGCTGAGCTCTTCGCCTCAGCAGAAAGGAGAATCGTTCATGACCTTTATCAGCAGTCAGCGCGTCTGGATTGACGAGCAATTTATTCCTGCCACCTTAAAACTGGAAGATGGAAAAATCACAGAAATTCACAATGGCATCCTGGAAAATTCTCAATTCTATGAGAATGCCCGGATTATCCCCGGTTTAATTGATGTGCATACCCACGGTTACGCGGGCGGCGACGCTTCTGACGGAGACCCGGAAACCCTTCGGGTCTGGCAGCGATATTTGCCGCAGGAAGGGGTTACTTCTTTTCTGCCAGGTACAGTAACCCGTTCAGAACCTCGAATTATTCAGGCGCTTCAGGCCATCCGCACCGTCATTGAGGAAAAAAATGAAGACGGCGCTCACATCCCGGGTATTTTCCTGCAGGGTCCCTATACCTCTCACGAATATCCCGGCGCCTATGATAAATACTTGATCCAAAAACCGGAGATTGCACAATTTGACCGTTTCATGGAAGCCTCCGGCGGCCACATTCTCCGCGTGGGCCTCGCTGTGGAAAAAGATGAAGGGCATCAGGTATTAAAACATTGCGCAGAGCTTGGTCTGGAAGTTGCGGTTGGCTTCTCCGGCGTCAGCTATGAGGAAATGATGCAGGCCGTCGAGGAGGGCGCCTCGTCTGTCGTCCATTGCTTCAACAGTATGAATCCGCTGCATCATCGCAAACCGGGATTGCCGGGAGCCGCATTATCCTGCGATGCTTTGTACTCTGAGGTCATCGCCGACGGCATTCACGTCCATCCCTCCGTTATCAATATCATTGGCCGATGCAAAGGCAGTGACCGTCTGGTTGTCATTACTGATTCCTCTCGTTATAAAGGATTAAAACCGGGCTATTATGAGTCCGTCGACCGCAAGGTCACAATCGGAGAAGACGGCGTCGGTCGGCTTTCAGACGGCCGGCTGGCCGGTTCCTGCATCACGATGATTCAGTCGGTCCGCAATCTTCAAACTCTGGGAAAGCTCAGCGAAGCCTGCGCCATCAACGCGGCGACGATCAATCCGGCGCGGATGTTAAAGCTGGACGATCATTTAGGTCTGATCAAAACCGGTTATCAGGCGGATCTTACGGTTTATGACGAGGATTATCAGATTCTTCAGACATTTGTTTCCGGTATTCCCATGTTGAAGCAGGAGGAAATACGATGACCGAGATTACGATGTACGATTATATTCTGGAAGAAAAAGACGTGTTATTGAATATTCTCCAGAAACGAAAAACGATCACCCGTCCATTCTGCACAATGCTTCATGAAAAAAACGTGGATGAGCTTGTTCTGTGCGGATCAGGAACTTCTTATCACGCGGCGCTGGCAGCCCGGCGGGTTATGGAAAATCTGCTTCAGATCCGGGTTCGGGCAGAATTGCCTTCTCTATTTACAACCCAGCAGAAGATCTATTCAAAAAATACGCTGGTTCTGGGAATTTCCCAGGGTGGAAACAGCTACTCTACCGCCGACGCCCTGGAAAAAGCGAAGACACATCAATGCATGACCGCCGGTTTAAGCGAAAATCCCAAAAGTCTGATCTTCCAGCTTTCCGATGTGCATCTGCTTATGGAATGCGGCGCGGAGCTGAGCATCGCCAAAACCAAGGGATATACCGCTACTGTTTTAATTTTATGGCTGCTTGGAATTGAAGGTGCGTTGTGCTTGAACCGGATCAGCCACGCGGAAGTCAATGATCTGCTCACACGGCTGAAAACTGTGATTGTAAATTATGACGCAATTATCCCGGCAGCGACCGCCTGGGTAGATGCAATTCAGGAAGAATTGATTGAAGGCCGGCGAATCCTGGTTTTAGGTTATGGAAATAACTATGCCAATGTTTTAGAAGGCGCGCTGAAAATGTTGGAAACTCTCCGCTTCGGGATTGTCGGCTATGAACTGGAAGAGTTCTGTCATGGGATTTATAATTCCGTTCAGAAAGAGACCCGCCTGATCTATCTGGCCAGTCCGGATCCTTATGAAAAAGACAGACTGGTCCAAATCCATTCTGTGATCCGGGAAACGACTTCCCATCAATTTATCATCGGTCCTGACCAGCACTCGTCGATGACAACGGAAAAAGACTGTCTGCTGCCAATGATTGACGATCCGGACTTTCATGTTCTGGAGTATATCCTGCCGCTGCAGATTATTTCATCACGAATTCCCTACCGGCTGGGCATCAATCCCTTCCTCGCCGCAGATCCGCTTTTCCATAAAAAAGCAGGAAGCAAATTCGTCGCTTCGTAATTGTGCGGAAGAATGATGATTTGCTGGATATTTATGGTAAAATAATTTCAAATAGAGAGTTGAGGGACACCATGGCGAAAAAACAGCTTCAATATCAGAAGATCGAAGATTATATCATAAAACAGATTAAACACGGAAAAGTGCATCGTGGAGATAAGCTTCCTTCTGAAAACGAGCTGTGCGCCCAGTTTAACGTCAGCCGCATGACCGTGAATAAAGCGCTGACTCACCTTTCCGATCAGGAATACATTGAACGAATTCCAGGCAAGGGGAGTTTTGTACGAGGACCGCGGATCGAGCGGAAAATTCCGGAGATGCTTTCCTTTTCTGAAGAACATCGGCGTGTCGGTATTAAAACGGAAGCAAAATTGCTTCATTATTCCGTGATCTGCGCTAAAGAGGTTCCCGAGATCATGGAGAAGCTTGGTCTGAAAGAGAATGATTTTATCCATTATTTTATTCGATTGCGCTTAGGAGATGGCAAGCCGATGGCCGTCAGCTACAATTACATTTCTGTTCTTAAAGTGCCCTATCTGGATATTACCTATCTGGAAAAATCACTTTATCAGTATCTGGAAGAAAAATTAAATTTACAGCTGGCTTATAATGATACGACAATCAGCGTCGTCATGCCAAGCAGGGAAATTCAAAAAGCTCTGGAAATGGCTGAAAAGCGGGACGTAGTCCTGAGCACGCATATTTCCTATCTGACGGACAACACCCCGTTTGAATATACGGAAACCTATTATCATGCGGATCAGTATTCATTCCGCTATCAGTGTTACCGTCAGGAAAAATAAAAAAAGGCCAAAAAAATCGGGAACTTCTTCATTCCCGATTTTTTAATGATTACACTTCAAAGGACTTCAGTCCAGCCAGTCTGTTTCTGTTTTTCGATTTCTCCCTTAATCAATTCCGATAGACCTGCCGCGCGTCGATCAGCTGATTATTGAGCCGGTAGTACACATGCCACGTCCCATCCAGCCCTTCCGCGCTGATCGTCTGAATTAACGTTGAGACATCCGGCGATTTCGGCTGGTTGAAAACCGCCACGCACATTCCCGGCTGGGTGTCCGTCTGTACCGGATAAATCCTCAGCCCTTCCTCATTCGCTAAAATGAGATCAAGATTATCATGTTTATTTAACGTCGCCGTCACCATCAGGCGGTCTTGTTCATGTGTCAGCGTCAGCTTTTCCGCCAGTTTCTCATCAATCGGCCGAGCTTCGCTGAATTTCAGTCTGGCATCCAGATCATCTTCCGTTTGATATGCCGTGACACCCAGACTTCCTAATAATCTTCCGGATTCCAGCGGTGTCATCGTCGTCTTGGAAACGTCGATCATCTCAGCCCGGTAGATATTCGCCGGGATTTTCATCTCAAACTGTTCCTGATCTCCGTCGATCACGGTTACATACGCCTCCATCTGATCGAAAGCTGTCAATGATCCCGGCATATTGTTGATCTTGCCATCCAGCCAGGAAATTCCGCCCGAAGTCACCAGCCACCGGTCATTTCCCAGGAAATCAACGTCGCTGATATAGGGGGAATAATAAGCATATCCCCGCTCCTTGCCATATTCCCTGACCTGCCGGATCGTCTTGCCTTCCAGATCCACCGCATAAACGACCAGCCGGGAATAATTATCCTCCGCTTTGACCGCGTTCTCTTCGGTCTTCGACCGGTACATCCCGTTGTCAAACATCATAATGTGCTGATCGTCCAGCCAGGTCGCGGCATGCTGCGCCCACTGCCATTCAAAGTCCCCGCCTTCCGGCGTCAGAAAATAATCCTGCATTTCTTCCGACCATCCCTCTGGCGAGCCGATGATCGCGATCAATTTCTGAGTGTCGTAGTCGATCACAGCCACAGCGTCCTGATGCCTGCCGGACACCGTCAGCGTATTCTGCGCCGGGTTATAATCGACGCTGTTATTGTGGAACCAGTCCTTTGCCGTCCAGTTCAAGCTCTTTCCCTGATCCTGCGGCAGAATTGTTTTCAAATCAAAGGATTTCACTACGGCCCCAGTTTGCCGATCAATCTCAACGATCACATCCTCCACGGTCGATCCGCTGAAGTCATCGGAAGCGATCAGGAAATTACCGTCAGGCAGCTGATCCAGATCATGATGATACCCGCCCGGCACACTGTATTCCGCGTCGATATGCCCCAGCAAATCCATCGTCAGAAATCCTGTCGTGTAATATGGACTGTCCAGCAGGCGGTTGGTGCTCAGCGTAATCCGGCCGTCTTCCAGTAAATTCAGATCCCATAACATCATCACATTTAAAATCCAGCGGATCTCGCCCTGACTGTCATACCCGGTGGCATAACCGGTGCTGGAAGGGGTTGTAAAGATCAGCTGATTCGGCTGCGGGTTCTGATCGGCAACCGTCACCTCCGCCCTGAAAGCATCCTCCGGCAGCGCCTGACCTTCAATCTCCAGCTCCTTCACCTGATCATCGACGATCAGCTGAACCGTCGTTTTCTGCTGCGGATACAAACCGATGATCGGCAGGCAATGCGCGGTTGATGGTTCATAAGTCCAGCTCAGATCCGCCTGCGCCTGTTTGCCTTTGACAATGACCGTGACCGGTTCCGCGGTTTCGGTATCGAATTGAATCAACGCGCTCAGCGGACTTAATCCATAGGGATTGACGAGAACAACAGGATTGTCCAGAGTTCCGCCCACCGCCTGCGCGGCGATTTGTTCGGTCTGTTGGTTCTGAGTTTCCAACAATGTTTCCTGATAAGCGACGGCGCTCTTCCCGTCTTCGCTGAATGTTCGTTTTTCCGCAGCCGGCGTACAGCCGGCGCATAGCAGCAGCCCGCAGGCCAAGATGAATGATAATCCTTTTCGCATAGTTGTCCTCCTTTTTGATGGTCGCCGCAGAGAATGAGAATGGTTTTCTTGTGAAATGAAGCCAAAGACGTTCTAAATCCTCAGGCATGGCCCCGGCATCTTCAATAAAAAGAAAACCTCTGAGTTTATGATACCACAACTCAGAGGGATTGTTTATTTTGCGGAACACTTTTTTATTTCTTTGCCAGCATGCTTTCGTTCCAGCCTTCCGGAACTTCCAGACCCATCAGCTCGACTGCCGTTGCCGCAACGTTGCTTAAGCCGAACTCGCCGTCTTTCAATTCGACGTCCGCCCCGCGGATGATGAACGGAACCGGATTGAGCGTATGCGAAGTCTTCGGTTTCGCCTTGTCTTCCGGATTCTTCTTCTTTTCTTCCATCTCGTCGGCATTGCCGTGGTCGGCGGTAACGATCATGATCGCCCCGGCTTTATCGCAGGCATCCATCAGCCGCTTCAGGCACAGATCGACGGTTTCCATACCGATGATCGTCGCTTCATAGTTGCCCGTATGCCCTACCATGTCGCCGTTCGGATAATTAACGCGGTAGAAGTCATAGTCGCCGGATTCAATCGCTTTGATCAATTCGTCACTGATTTCCGCGCCCTTCATCCAAGGCCGCTGCTCAAATGGAACGACGTCGGAAGGGATTTCAACCCAGGTTTCCAGCTTTTCATCGAATTTCTCAGAACGGTTGCCATTCCAGAAATACGTGACGTGACCGAATTTCTGCGTTTCCGAGATCGCGTAGGAACGAATGCCTTTCTTTACCAGATATTCAGATAACGTGTTGGTGATGTGCGGCGGGGTAACCAGGAATTTTTCCGGGATGTGCAGATCGCCGTCATACTGAAGCATGCCTGCGTAAACCACCTTCGGGAAGCGCACGCGGTCAAACGCGTCGAAGTTCGCCATTTCAAACGCTTTGGAGATTTCAATCGCACGGTCGCCGCGGAAGTTGAACAGGATCACGCTGTCGCCATCTTCGATTGTACCGACCGGCTGGCCATTTTCTGCGATGACAAAGCCCGGCAGATCCTGATCGGAACAATGCAGCTCATCGCGATAGGTTTCAATCGCTTCCTTGGTCGAAGCAAACTGACGGCCTTCGCCCAGGACATGGATATGCCAGCCCTTTTCGACCATATTCCAGTTGGCTTCGTAACGGTCCATCGTAATGACCATGCGTCCGCCGCCGCTGGCAATCTTCGCATCGAAGGTGCCGTCGCTCAGCTCCGCCAACAGGTTTTCAATTTCTTCAACATAGATTAACGCCGAGGTTTCCGGAACATCGCGGCCGTCCAGCAGGACGTGCAGGCGGACCCGTTCCACGCCTTCCTTCTTCGCTTCGCGGATCATCGCCTTCAGATGATCAATATGCGAATGGACGTTGCCGTCCGACAACAGACCTAAGAAATGCAGCGTGTGACCCTTGGCGTTGGCGATCAGTTCTTTCCAGGTATCCGAAGTATAGATCGCGCCGGTTTCAATCGACTCGTTGACCAGCTTCGCGCCCTGGCTGTAAATCTGGCCGCAGCCTAACGCGTTATGACCGACTTCAGAGTTTCCCATATCGGCGTCGCTCGGCAGACCGACCGCGGTCCCGTGCGCTTTGATTTTCGTATTTGGGCAGGTTGCCATCAAGGCGTCCAGGTTTGGAGTGTAGGCATGCTTGACCGCATTGCCGTTGTCCTTATCGGTTAATCCGACGCCGTCCATGACAACAAGAACTAAAGGTTTTCTGTTCATGATATTTCCTCCTGTTTTCACATCAATAATATACCACGAAGCGGACGCAAAAGCATTAAAATGTCTTGTGATTTCCTGGATTATTCATGATTTCAGCCGGAGCTTCTTTGGTCCTTGCGAAAAAACGGATAGAAAAAGGCAAGGCCCGGTTATTTCCCCGTTCCTTGCCAGCAGCCCCATTTCTGATTGTGACAAAACGCGGCTCAGCGCAGCAGCGGCAGATCGCCCGTCAGCTTGTTGACGCGTTTTTTCGAACCGTAAATTCCGATGCCAAAGTATGTGATCTCTTCTTCGGTTACCGCCGCGGCCTTTTCAATGTATTCCGGATAGTTCTTGCAGCTCTGGGCGACGTCGGAGAAATCGACGACGATCAGGTCGGAGAACTCCGGCTGATACAGCTGTTCACGAATCATTTTCAGCTTCTCCCTGGATACGCTGAGAATCGGAATCGGGATTGCGACGACGCCCCGATGGGAATTTCCGCTTTGATCGACAACATCTTCGCCGACGATCTGCGGCGCCAGCTTGCCTAAGGTGACGCCTAAAATTCCGGCAGTGTTTGCGATTAAGCCCAAGGGCAATTCTGCATTGATCACCATCACGCATTTTTCATTCGAGTGTTCCATAGTTTTCTTCTTTCTCCTTTTCCTGATTGGTATTCTGCGACAGCACCAGGCCGCCCAGCGTTAAAGCCAGCCCCAGGATCACCTTCGCCGTCAGCGGTTCATGAAGAACCAGAGCCGAAGCCACCGCGGTGATCACCGGGACGATATAAATGGTAACGCTGGTCTTCACCGAGCCCAAAATCCCGACTGCCAGATTCCAGGTGACAAAGCACAGCGCGGAAGCGCCCAGCCCTAAAAAGACTAAATTGAACAGGACCTCCGGGCTGAGAATCGTCTGGATCCGGATTGGGAATTGTGTGTAAACTAACGGAAGCATGAAGAGTAAGCCATAAAAAAAGGTTCTTCGCGTCGCTAACAGCACGTTATAGCCCAGCTCGGAAATTCGCCGGCTTAACAAGCAATAGACCGCCCAGATCATCGCGGCGATCACCGCCAGCCCATCGCCTAAAGGATGAAGCTCAACCGCATCCTGATGGAAGCTGATCAACATGATGCCCGCCATCGCGATCACAAAGCCCAGAAAAAACCGCAGGCCCGGCCGTTTCTCTTTTAAGAAAGCACTGCTGAACAGAACGGTGAAGAAGGGTGCGATGGAAATGATCACGCCGACGTTCGATGCCCGGGTTGCGCTCAGCGCCAGATTTTCAAAGCCATAATACAAGGTAACGCCGCACAGTCCAGCCAATGCGAATAAGCCTTCCTGCCGCCCCTCTGTTAACCGCAGCCTTCGCGGAGCGGCCAGCCACAAAGCCAGATAGCCGATGCCAAACCGTAAAAACAGAATTTCCACCGGGGAGAGCGTGTTCAGCAGGACCTTAGTGGAAATGAACGTCGTGCCCCAGATTAAAATTGTCACCAGCGCCGCAGCCTGACCTGACCGCAGCGATTTGTTATTCCTCATCCGTTTTTGCGCTTTCCTGCGGCGGGGTAAAAATCCGCTGATACTGCTTCGGTGTCAGACCGATAAACTCTTTAAAATAATTAGTGAAGTGACTCTGGTCCGCAAATCCCGTCATTCCTGCCGCCTCCACCGGCGCTGCGCCTTGTTCCAACAGTTTCTTTGCCCGATCAATCCGGATGGTCTGCAAATAGCGGTACGGAGACACGCCAATCTGCTGGGTAAAACAGCGCAGCAGATACGACTTGCCAAACCCGGCCCGAGCGGCCAGTTCTTCCAGTGTGATATTCTCCGCAAAGTGTTCCTCAATATATTGGCATAACGCCTGAATCAGCGGATTGGGCTGCGGAATTGGACTTTGATCATAATCCACCGCACACTCCTGCAGCACCTGTTCGATCAGAAAGTAAAAAGCTTCGGCTTTTTTCAGCTTCGGCGCACGGCTTAAGATTGCGTCGTACAAATCCCCGATCAGTGCGGCGATTTCACTTTGCGGCACGACATTCCGCGTAAACCGCGGCAGCTGATCGTGTCCGGTAATTTCCCTGACGGCTTTGCGCATAACGTCCGGATTGATGTTCACTGCCCGGTAATCCAGAATCTCGCCGTTGATCGGCGCGCAGTAATGGTTATCCCGCGGATTGAACAGAATCAGATCCCCGGCACTCACGTCATATTCCTCGCCCCGGCACCACAGATGCCGTTTTCCCCCTTCGATAAAACCAAGGACATAAAATTCATGAAAATGATTGGGAAACTTCTGAACAATCCCGCCCAGATTGTACGCTTCGATTTCCAAATCGCGGTCATAGTAGACATGCCGCTGTTCCTGTGTCGATGGCATGGACTTCCCCCTTTTTTCTTCTGGCTTTATTGTACGCCGTTTCCTTCCTTTTTTCTTGTAGGATCTGACACTTGCGAACAGGAAAAGTTAAGATTAACGCCGCTAACCTCATCCCGCCTCCGCCGAATTCTAAAAGCCAGGAAAAAAGGCGGGCTGTTTTGTTACAGACCGCGCCTTCCATATTTTTCTCTGATTTTCCTTTTTTCTTCTAGAATTCTTCTTCAATTCCTTTGCCTGTCAAGTCAGTCGGAACCGGGATCGGTTTAGAAAGGGAGGTTCATTCGCCGATCCCGGATTGACCGCTTGATCGTTCCCTTCAGGAACCGGATGTCAGCAGTTTCCGGGTTTTCCACTTCCCGCTGCAGTAATAGCCGATACAGATCAGACATGGAATAATCCGCGAACAGGCGACGCCCCACCACAAGCCCTGATAATCCATCTGGAAGAGATTGACGAAGATCAGGCTGAGACCGATCTTGCAGACAACGCCGTCAAGGATACCGATCGCAAATCCCAGCTCGACGAAACCGCAGCCGGTAACCATGGCCTGAAACGCTCCGATCACCGCGGAAACGAAGAAATGCAGGATGAAGATGCGTAAGAAGGTCACGCCCAGATCCAGCACTAGCGGATCCTTAGTAAACAGACCGAAGATCACCTTTGGACAGAACAGGCATAACAGACTGGTCACCGTCGCGCAGACTAACGTGCAGCCCAGCGTATAGATCGTCGTTTTGCCAGCCCTTTCCACCTGATGCGCCCCCAGATTCTGCCCCACCATTGAAGCGGATGCGGTATCGACGCCCTGAACGAAGACTTCCAGGAACTTCTGCAGCTTGTTGCCGATGGAGTTAGTGCTGGAAACGATGACGCCGTAGGAATTGGCCGTCGAATTGACCCACAACATGGAGAACCGGACTAACAGACTGCGCACTACTTGCGGAATACCGAGCTTAATAATAATTTTCATGACTTCGCCATCCAGTTTAAAATAGGACAGCTTGGCTTCAAAATCAAACTTTTCCCGGTTTCTGAGCATGAAAATCAACGCCGCGCCGAACGATCCGATCTGGGCTAGCACGGTCGCGATGGCCGTCCCGGCCGCTTCCATGTGGAAGCCCGCGACCAGTACAAGATCCAGAATGATATTGATCGCCGCCGCTACGATAATGAAAATCAGCGGACGCTTGGATTCACCCATCCCCCGCAAGATTCCGCAGACGGCATAATAACCGAAGATAAACGGAAATCCGATTGCCGTGATCACCATGTAGGCGCTCGCCTGATCCATCGCTTCCTTCGGACAGTTGATCAGATTCAGAATCGGTGTATGAAAGAAAATCGCCACGATTGCCAGCACGATTGAAATGAGAATCATGAAGCTCAGCAACGTACCGACGGTTTTCTTGATCTTCCCCTCTTCCCCAGCCCCGAACAGCTGGGAAATGTAAATCTGCCCCGCTGTGGAAAACCCCATCGCAACCGGCGCAACCAGATCGGCGATCTCGCCGCCGGTATTGACGCCGATCGTTCCCAGCGTGCCGACATACTGACCGATGACCGCCAGATCGACCATCGAATACAGCTGCTGGACCAGATTGGTCAGCACGATCGGAATCGCAAAAATCAACAGGCAGCGCAGAATGGAACCTTCCGTCAGGTTCATTCCGACTTGGCCTTTTTTTATCACTTGTGTCACAAATGAAACACCTCCCATAAACAGGCTTATTTTAACAAGGATCTGTTCGACTAAAATTTCAATAAGTAATTCATCATGACCATGAAATTAGAAATTTTCATCATCCCCTGAAAGGAATCGAAGGGGAGTACGGCATTTTCCTGATTTGATTTCAACGATGTTCGTTTTCAGAACTCATCCATTCGTTAGAAAGTCCGCCGAAATCTGGCGTTTTCATCCGATACTCCTTCCCATTTCAGAACAAGACCATCGCTTCAGGTCCGTAAGCTTCTGGAATTAAAGTGTATTTCATCCGATTTTTAAAATGCTTATAATTTGGATAACAAACAGGATTAAAACAGAAGCTGCAGCGCCGCTGTTTTGCCTGGTTAAAGGAGGAAAAGAAATGCAGATCAGCAGCAGCCGCACCCGCATCACGCCGGAAGGTCCGTTTTTCCCATGTTATCTTCTCGGCCATGCGATCCGAACAGAAAAAGCCACCGGCGTCGCGGACGATCTCTGGGCTACCGCCCTCGTCTTAAAGATCGAAGAAACGACCCTGATCTGGGTCACCGTCGATCTGGCCGGCTTCAGCAAAACCGCCAGTGATCACCTTCGCGCCGAGCTTTCCCATCAGTATTCCGTGGCGAAAGAAGCGATCACGATCAGCTTCACCCACACCCATTCCGGACCGGAATATGATTCGGTCTCCCCGTTTTTCGGAACGGAAAAAGCCGGGATTCCCGGATATATGGAATTCGTCCAGTCTCAGATTCTCAAAGCAGTTGCCCAATGCTTTGAAAAGGGCTTTGAGGAAGTTCAGGCTTATGCGTCCACCCTCCAGATTGAAGGGTGTTACGGCAACCGCAACGGTAAGGACAAGCCGGCGGATAAAAACCTGACGACGATTGAATTCCGATCTGGCGAGCGGATTGTCGGCGGCATTCTCAGCTTCACCTGCCATCCGACGGTGTTAGGACCGCAGAATTGTTTTGTCAGCGGCGATCTGGCCGGCAGTCTGGCGCGTTCTCTGCAGCAGCGCTGGGGCGTGTATCCTTTAGTGATGCAGGGCGCGGCCGGCGATATGTCCAACCGGTTATACCGCCAGGGTAACGATTTTCATGAATTGCAGCGAATCAGCGAGGCGATCATGGCGCAATGGGACGCCCATCCGGAGCGAACGTCGCTGAACCTCGCGCCGGTAACGATGCGAACTGGGCGATTCCAACGCACGTTCAGAAAAGATCCGCAGAAGCAGAAAGCCTTGATCGCGGAGGTGGAAAAAAGAATTGCCGAAGCGAAGACCTTCGATGAAAAGAAAGTTTATACCTCCAGTCTGGCGGTTCTTTGCCATCAGACAGGGGAAGAGGAAACGGATTTCGACTTGGAATACACGTTATATAAAATGAATGATTTATTTATCCTGACGATCCCGGCCGAGCTGTTTTCTCGCTTCGGTTTGGAAATGAAACAGGCGATGGCCGCCGTGTGTCCGATCGTCTGGGGATATTCCAATTATTCCGTCGGTTATCTGGTCGACCGCGCCGAATATGGGCGATCATTTGAAAGCGCTGCGGGATCCATCCCGGAAGGCACAACTGAGGAAATCGTCGCTGAAATTCTCAATGAAATCGCGGCCCTGCGCTGATCGCTGCGCCTTCATACCATTATTTCTTACAAAACAGAAATGTTCCGCAATCCTTCAGCTCTGTTGAGAAGCCCTTCGCTGACGCTCCCGATAAGAATTGATTCATAAAATCCCGGTTATAAAAAATAATTGCCCCTGATCGGCAGAGTTACGATTGACCGGCGAAGTCATCATCAGAGTTCCAATCAGAAAAACCAACGGAGATCTCCGTTAGTTCAAGGAGGAAAAAAAATCATGTTAGAAGTCGCAAAAAGTTCCCGCGCCATCACCCCTGCCGGCTCTGTGCCAATCGCCGGCCACGCAATGCGGACGGAAAGTTCCACCGGCGTCCACGATGAATTGGAAGTTCATGTCCTGCTTCTCAATCTTGAAGATACAAAATGTTGCTTCATCAATGCCGATGTGATCGGCGTCGGCTTTGACTTTGCCCGCCGTGTTCAGGCGACCGTCCATGAATTATTGGGTATTGATCCGGCCCTGACCATCTTCAGCGTCACCCATACCCACACTGGGCCTTATTTCGGACTTTCCGCAATGACGGGAACCAAAACCGAAGCGGAAGCTCAATATGAAGACGAAGTGCTGGATAAAACGATTGAAGCGGTGCTGGACGCCGCGAAACACTTCGTGCCCTTTAGCGATGTCGTCGTGCGTCAGGGTGAAGTTAAAGGATTCTATGGCAACCGCAACGGGTTGGATAAACCGGGCGACGAAGTCATCACCGTTCTGGAATTCCGCGATGAAAACGGCAAGACCGTCGCGGCCTTCGTCAACATGTCGTGCCACTCCACCATCATGAATCCGCTGGAAACCCGATTAAGCGCCGATATGCTGGGGAATGTCCGGCGGGAATTAGCGCCGTATCTGGGCGTCGTTCCGCTCATGAGCAACGGCAATGCGGGCGATCTGTCCAACCGGCTGTACCGGCATGGCAATGATTTTAACGAACTGAAGCGCGTGACCTCCGGGATTGCGGCGCATATCGCTGGTTTCCATGACGGCGCCTCCCTGTGCCTGACGCCGGTCCGATACCATGAAGTCGGCTTTGAAGTCGACTATGATACTGATAAAGAAGCGCTGACGGAGGCGCTGGCAAAGCTTGAGCGGCAGCTTTCTTTCGCCACGGAATTCGACGCCCGCAAATGGCTGCTTTCGGAAATTTCCGGTACCCGGCGCAAGTTGGCTCAGGATCATGTGCACGTCTGCCTCAACAGTACAATCCTGCGGTTAGGTGATCTGGAGCTGGTGATCGTTCCCTGTGAGCTGGCCAGCGCCTTCGGCCGTCAGATCAAGCGCAGCTCCAACGCCAAACTCTGCTTAGTCTGGGGTTACGCCAATGGCTGCAGCACCTATGTCGTTGAAGCGAGCGAGTTTAACGGTGGTCACGACGGCATCTCCACCCGACTTCTGCGCGGACAGGCCGAGGAATACGTCGCCAGACTGATCCAGAATCTGTTCTGATTTCTTTTTCCCTGACGCTTCCTGACAATCAAGTTCTGAAAGGATCCCATCCCGGTGTCCTTCCGGAACTTTTTTGTTCTGGATCTTGCCGTTTTCGTTGATCCCGATTCCATTCCTGCGCCTTTTTAGTGTCTTTGTAAGTCTCTTTGTAAGTCTCTTTATAAGTCTCTTTGTAAGAGTCTCTTTGTAAGTCTCTTCCAAAGACTAGCCCGTTTGATCGCCGCCGTCATCCTTTTTGAAACACTGCTGGAGGGATTTCCCCTTGTGCTTCTGACCCTGTTATCCATGAAACCGAATCGACCGCGCAGTGCTGCCGTGAGCTTGTTTCTGCCGCAAAATCGCAGTCTTCCGCCTTTGCAGCTTCTTGCGGCTTGCGATGAACGGATAGCGCATGGATATCCCGATACGCTCACCCTCAGATTTTCATGGTCTCTGAACATCCATGACAAAGTGCGCGGACTGACTTTCCCGACAACTTCGACAAAAAGGAACGATATCCCGCTTCCCCCTTTTCAGGGAAACGACACATTCCGCCATCCGTTTTCCCGCAATTTGCCGCTTGATCAGTCCAAGATCACAACGGTGCGGAACTTTTCTGTCCGAATGGAAATGTTTTCCATTATTTGGCATCAGACGCTTAAAAACAAGCTTGGAAAAGGCTAAATCCTAGTGGAACTTGATATCCTATAATTAGAAAATGTAAGCGTTTATAATTAACCTATCAGATAAATATGCATATTTGATTGATACGAAAGGAGATTATTTATGAACGAATATCTACAGAGCAGCGGTATTGTAGACGTCCGTGTCGACGACCGGATGGTTCACGGTATCGTCGCTACCATGTGGATTCCAGAGAATCACTGCACCCGGGTCATGGTTGTGAATGAAGATGCTTCCAACAATCAGGTGATTCGCAGCACGCTGAAAATGTCCGTGCCGGCCGGCGTCAGCCTGTCGGTCTTAGCTCCGGAAAAAGCCGCGGGCAACATTAAAAACGGCAATTACGCCGATCAGCGCGTGTTTATTGTCGGTCGTGAAATTCAGGATGTTTACGCCTTATATAAGGCCGGCGTCCAATTTGCCCGGGTCAATCTCGGCAACGTCACCCAGAATACCGGGGAAACATTGATCCTTGACAAAACCGTGCGGGTCAACGCCGAAGAAAAAGCGATGCTTCGCGAAATGCGCGATGCCGGAATTCAGATCACCTGTCAATTCCGCACCGACGATCCGGTAAAAGTCTGCAAGGAAGTTCTGGACTCTTAGCTTCAATTTATCTCGGTTTCATTTACAACTCAATCAATAAACTGGATTAAGAAAGGATGAGAGAAATGTTTACTCCAATTCAAATCATTCTGGTCTGCGCGTGGATGTGGGGATTCACCGTGATCGGAATGAGCGTTCAGCTTTTCAGCTACGGCGTGGCGGTTCTGCATGGCTTCGTTACCGGCTTGATCATGGGCGACGTTGCGACCGGCCTGACCGTCGGCGGCACGTTATGCTTAATGGGTCTGGGGGTCGGCGGTTACGGCGGATCCTCCGTTCCGGATTACGCGATGGGTACTGTCGTCGGTACCGTCTTCGCGATTGCGACCGGCGGCGGGGTCGAAGCGGGCCTGGCGACCGGAATTCCGGTTGCGACCTTAGGCACGCAGTTTGATATCCTTGCGAAAATGTGCGGTTCCTTCTTCATTCACAAACAGATGGACTGCGTTGAAAAACACCAGTTCGATAAAATGGGTATCTGGGCGCACGGCTGGAATATTTTCCGCGCTACGCTCTACACGCTGCCGATCTTACTGGTTATGACCGTCGGCTCCGGGATTATTACCACCCTGTTGGCGAACATGCCAGTCTGGCTGACCAAGGGCCTGAATACCGCCGCCGGGATGCTTCCGGCCGTGGGCTTCGCGATCCTGATGAAATATCTGCCGATCCGCGAATACGGCGTCTTTATGATCTTCGGCTTCGCCGCCGCCTCCTACCTGGGACTGTCGATGGTCGCGATTTCAATGTTCGCGTTCGTCGCCGCCTACATGGTCTATAAAGGCTTGGAAAAGGGCAATACCGCCGCAGCGGCCGGAAACGGAGGGAACTACGATGAGTAATGTATTAACCAAAAAAGATCTCCGGCGCTGCTTAAACCGTTATATTTTCACACGTCAGTCGCCGTTTAACTATGAAACGATGCAGTCGGGCGGCTGGGTCTACTCCATCCATCCGGCGATGGAAAAGATCTATGACGGCGACGCCGATCTGTTAGCGGAAAAGTACAAGGATCATTTCAAATTCTATAATACACATCCGTGGATGGGCAACATCATCCTCGGCGCATGCATCGCGATCGAATCCACGAAGGATCCGGACGCAACCAAACAGGCCGTTGAAATGCGGACCGCGCTGATGGGACCGCTGGCCGGCATCGGCGATGCGATCATCTGGATCATGTTTATGACAATCCTGGGCGCGATTGCCGCGTATATGGCGTTGGAAGGCAGCATTGTCGGCTGGGTCATCGCCGAAGTGATTCAGCTGGTCATCTGGTTTGCCTTCTACAAATTGTTCTTCGTCGCCTATGAACAAGGCGTTACCTTCGTCACCACCCGCAGCGCGCAGCTGCAGCACATCACGGAAGCGGCGTCTGTACTCGGCCTGTCCGTTGTCGGCGCGCTGGTCGCTTCGACCGTCAACGTCAAATTCGGCATTACGATGAGCTATGGCGAAGTCGTCCAGCCAGTCAACGATCTGTTGGATTCGATCATTCCGCATTTCGGCAACGTGGTCACCGTCGCCCTGATCTACTGGGGGTTAGGCCGCAAGAGCATGACGTCCGGCAAGATGATCGTCATCGTGCTGGTGGCCGCCATCGTTCTTTCGGCGATCGGCATTCTTGCCTGAGCCGCAAAATCAGGATGAACAGGAAGCACGCAGGACTCTTGCGTGCTTCCTTTCTTAAAGGAGAACCCGATGATTCGATTAAAAGAAAATGTTGCACAATTTATGGACGAATTCGTCCAGAAGCATGACCGCTTTGAACGCCTGATCGGCCAGGGGCGATTTGAAGAGGTGAACCCGGAGCTGCTGCAAATGATGGAACGGGTGCTGCCCGGCTTTGCATTCCGATTGTTCCAACCGCAGAACAGCCGGGAAATTCATCTGGAACTGACAACAACGCTGGATCCCGTGCGCAGAATTCTGGCCTATTATTTTTGTTCCCGGCTGCCTGACAGTCTGAAATCCCGCTGGTGTTTCGACGCCAGCCACCCGGCGCTCAAAGGCAATTTCACATACAACGGCCGGACCTGGAGACCAGATGAAATTCAGGTTATCCCCACGCTGGACAACAAGCGTCACCGGCTGAACCTCAAAGTTGAAAAACATCCGAAATTTAAAGACCTCCGTGAGGAAGACTGCTTCATGATATTATATATGATGCTTTCTGACGCGTTGGGGGAAATTGCGGTCGAAGCTTATCTTGGCTCCCTTCAGTTTCTGAACGGGGTCGGGAAGCTGACAAGCCGGGGGAAAAAACGGGTGTCGCTGCTCGAATTGGAAGCCGTGCTGCATGAAGAATGGGAAAAACGTGGCTGGATTGATCCTCGCGATATCGTCTTTATCGCTGAGAATTACACCCGCCGGACAAAGAAGCTGCAGCTGCGGCAGGATATCATCGAAGGCATCAGCTTCTGCCTGCCGCTGTTAAACGAAGAAGGCGAAGCGACTGAAAAACAAGAATCAACAAACCTTGTCCGGGCGTGTCAGGCAGGCTATTGCAGCGTTGTCGTCAACGAGGCGCCTGCGCTGGCGAAAAAGGAAAAGATCGCGCATCGGGAACAGGTGGAAAAAGAAGTCAGCCGGATATTGAGCGAGGGACAAAGCGGGATGTTGATCAACGCCGCGCTGGGCAACGCGCATAGTTACGTTGATTTTCTGGTCTATGATCCCCCGGCCCTGGATGCCATAAAGACCTGGGCCGCGGCGCATGCGCAGCTGGAAGTCCTTGAACTGGATTGATTGAACAACAGGAGGTGAACGGATGAAGGAAAAACTGCTTCCGATTCAAATACAGCTGCTCGACCGGCTGAACCGGACTAAGGAACCCGTCAGTTCCCAATTTCTTGCCAACAGTCTGGGCGTTTCCAGCAAGACAATCCGTAAAAACCTCAGCCAGCTGAATCTTGCGCTGAGCGATCAGGGCGCGGCGATCGCCTCCAAAACGGGCAGCGGGTACTGGCTGATCATTGAAGATCGGGAACGCTTCGAGCAGTTTATGCAGAACACATCCGTTCGCCCTTCGCAGCATATCCTCAATCCGATTCAGGTTGACCGCGCGCATTTCATTATCCGCACGCTGCTCTGCCGGCAGGATTACACCCGCATTGAGGAGCTGGAAGATCTGCTTTTCATGAACCTGACCAGTGTCAAACAGATTCTGAACCGGGCTCGTGAAATTCTGAAGCTGTTCGATTTAAAGATCGTTTCCAAAAGCCGCCACGGAATGAAAATCAGCGGCCGGGAACATGATCTCCGGCTGTGCCTGAATTATGAATACGGCAATTATTCCACGACCTCACTGCACCTGGCCCAACCGGAAGAATATGGCCGGCTTTACCGATTTGATCCACAGATTCAGCAGCGGATTGAGCGGATCATCCGATCGCTGCAGGAAATGTTCATCAGCTACAACCTGTCGGTCTCCAGTCTGGCTTCCCTGAGCCGGCTGATTCTGATCTCCGCCGTCCGCAGCAAGAACGGTCATTTGCTGGACTATCCTGAATCAACCATTATCCGGTTCACGAACCGGAATTCGTATTACGTCGCCAAGCTGGTGCTGAACCAGTGCGCCGAATTACTTCAATGCACCTTTATCCGCGAAGATATCATTTTACTGGCAATCGGTTTCGTCGGTTTCCGGATCGCGCTGAGTCCGGACGAAATGTTTCGCGACGGATTTCTGGAAAGCAAGGATATCGCATTCGATCTCGTTCAGCATCTGGCGCAGACCAATCAGTTCAGCTCGATCAACAAGGATATCAAGCTGGTCGACGACATCGCGCTGCACCTTGACGGTTTGTTTACCCGTTCCCGCTATCATCTGCGCACGACACAGTTTGCCAGCGAGGTGCAGGTGGAAAGCTCGCTGATGTCGCGGAAAATGGCGATGCAGGCGATGGTGTATCTGCATGAGAAGTATGAAATCGAAATCAGCGCGGAGGAAATCACGCGGCTGGCGCTGGTAATCCACCCGGTCTTCGGCCGCTTCCCATGGAAGTTTAAAAAGATCCGCGCCTGCTGCGTATCCAACATCGACAAAAGCGTCGGCCGCGGAATCGCGGAACGATTGATGCGCAATTTCGGCCGGTTCATGGAACAGATCGACGTTTTGGAATTGTATGAATTAAAAGACGCTGACTTAAGCCTGTATGAATTGTTATTTACCTCGTACAACCCTGAAGAATTAACGTTTCTTCCCAAGTCGCTGACGGTTTTCCAGCTGGATCTGTTCTTTGATGAAAGCACCAAGCGCAAGATCCGTTCCTTATTCGTCAACGGCAATCATCACAGCAATTTCAAGATTCGCAGTGATCTGCGGCCGGAGTTGATCTTTACCGGGGTAGAGGCGGCCAGCGAGGACGCCTGTCTGAAAAGAATCAGTGAATCGCTGAAGCCGGTTCTGTTGGACAGCCCTCAGGCGTTAGAAGAGGACTTGCGTACCTGCGAGGAAATCATGGCGTCACAGCCACGGGATAACGTCGTCATTCTCAGCGGCCTGCATTCTCACACCGCCAACGTCATCATCGGCGTCTTTGTCCTGAAACGGCCGATCCCTTGGAATCACAGCCTGCATAAAGCGCAGATCATCGTGTATTGGGATCGCGGACAGGTCGCGAAGGATGCGGAACGGTTTGAAAATGAATACGTGCCGCATCTGTTGGAAACGGTGTTTCACGACCGGCTTGTGATCGACGAACTGGTTAAAAATCCGGATTATGAGCATCTGATGGATGTAATTCTGGAATATCATTTCGCGGTGCTGACGCTGGGAAGCAGCTTCCGGTAAATGATTTCCATTCATTTCCGATCATCGGTCTTCATCGGATCCAGACCCCAAACCGGCATCGGCGAGCTGCGGCTGCGCGGCCTTGCGGGCTTCAGCTCACAAAACTGAAAAAATGAAAGAAAGAAGGAAGAATGATGCGTAAAATTGTACTCTTAAGTCACGGCGGGATGGCGAAGGGCCTCCTGAACACCTTAAGTATTTTCACAGCCAATATCGACCAGATCACAGCGATCAGTGCTTATGTTGACGATTGTGATCCCAAAGCGGAACTGGAATCGTTCTGGGCAAGTGTTAACGATGACGATCAGGTCATCCTGTGCACCGATATTCTGGGCGGCAGCGTCAATCAGCTGGCTCTGCCCTACCTTTCCCGGCCGAACACTTATCTGTTTACCGGAATGAATTTTCCCATGTTGCTGCAGCTGACCTGCCTGGATGAAAATGCAACGGAGGCTGAGATCAAAGCGCTGGCCGACGTCGGCAGAGAAGCGGTCGTCTGCATGAATGATTATCAGTTCCCGCAGTTTGACGACGAAGACGAATAAGCTGCATACTGAAGCGGAAACGGCGACGGATAAGCGGAAATCTCAACTTCCGTTCAGGCCCGATTTCAGAGTAAAATAAGAAGCAAAGAGAAAAAAAACAGGGGGGGGAGAAGGAGCGATTATGATTAAATGGATTGTCAGCGATCTTGACGGCACATTATTTGAAGGGCATGGAGAAACGGTCTTTGATTTATGTCCGGCCAATGAAGCGGCGCTGAAAGCACTTCAGCGTCAGGGGATCGAGTTTTGCGTTGCCAGCGGACGGATGATCGGCTACGGTATTCATTTGTTAGAAAAATATGGGTTTCGCGCCATCCGGGCCGCGGGATTTAACGGCGCCGTTTGTTATGATCAGGGACAGTTCGTCGTCACTGATCCGCTGCAGGTCCGCCAGCTTCGCGAAATCGTCGCCATCCTTGACGGCGAGTTTCCGCAATGGACTATGATTCAGGTTCAGGGCATGAATTCCGAACGGATCTTTGCGGATCCTCTTCATCCAACGGCGCAGCGTTACCGAAAGGAATGCGCTGAGCTTGGAATCGGTCAGGTCATGGATTTTACACTGGATGAGTTCCTCAACGATGACCGCGGGATTCTCGCCGGCAAGCTGTCGCTGACGCTGCCTTCGCCGGAAGTCTGTCTTGCGGCCCTTCTGCGGCTGCGTGAACGGCTGCAGGGACAATGCTTTGTCACTCAGAGCGGAAAACAGCTTCTGGAAATTGGAAACGGAGCGGCGCATAAAGGTGTCTTTATCGACTATCTGAAGACCGCATATAAGCTGAAAGCGGAGGAAATCGCGGTGATCGGCGACGCTCAGAACGATGCGGAAATGTTTGCCGGGGCGGGACATACCTTCGCGATGCAAAGCGGCAGTCCCAAGCTGCAGCGCATCGCCGGGCACATCGTAGAATCCGCAGCGGATGCGATCAACTGGTGTCTTGATTATAATGCAAAGCATGCCTGAACTGAATTCGTAAAGCGCAAAGCCATAAACGGCGGCGCTTTTTTTATGGGATCCGGATAAGCGTTCATGTTTGGGTTTCTGCTAAAACATCCGGAAACTGATTTCCACTGAACTCAATTTTAAAACGTTCCTTTTGCTTTTCCGACTCAACAATGAGCTGAGCTTTGAACTAGAAAAGACCTCCGGAACACTGAGCGCTTCGCCGCATTCTTTTCCATAAAAAACAGCGAATGAATTGATTCGCTGCAGTCCGTCAGCTTCAAATTGATTATGTTTTTGAAACCAACGTATTGAGAAGGATGAAATCCGGGCAAAGCTTTTATTCATAGAGCTTTCCCATATAGAGAATTTTAGCCAAAACCTGAAAATCCACTTCCGCCCAGACTATATTCTTGGTGGGACTGGCTGAATCGTCTTCTATCCAGCTTGCCATTTGTTGCAAATAGTCAGGGATTGTCGTATTTTCCCATGCTTCAAGATGTTGTTGATAATCTAAAGACAGGTCTTCAAGAAATTGAATGAAAGCTTCTTTTCCTGAGATCTTGTTAATTTTCTCAACCCATCCGGATTCTTCTTCAGTCTTCATCGAATTCCATTCCTTTCTATGCCGTAGTGTAGCAGTTACCTTGCTTTTAGAGAGCCCGGTTCTCTTTTCTGAGGTTTGCTTACCCACGCTTCATATTTTTTTCAAACTTTGTGATATAAGCCGATTTAATTCTTCCGAAGAGATACCATAACATCGAAGAACATCGTTAAAATCCATCAAAACCTCGGCAAGTTCTTCAATCAGATCTTTTCTTCATCCTTTCATTCTGACTGGCCGCTTACCCAAATAATTCCTTACGCAGATTTTCGCAGTCGCGAGCTATTTCCTTCATTTCTTCCTCTGGAACCATTTCATAGAGATCATGAGCCAGCGGGTCCTTCGACAAATCAGCCAGTGTTTTGTTCATACAAGCTTTTTCCTTGGAAGTGGAAATAATTCGAATTGTACAGTCATCCGCATTGTTTTGAATTAGCCCTAAAGGCACATTGCCATTAACCTGACACTCCAACAAAAGAGCGGCCAGATCGGTTATAAGGCTGATCGAAAAATCAAATTCATGTTCCAGACCGTCTTCGTCTTTCAATTCAAGCGGCCATTCCGTAATTTGGAAGTTCCAATTCAGCTAATCCAGACCTGTATCCGCCAAGATTTCACTTAATGAAATTTCATCTTTCTGCTTTCCAATGAGATAATCCAGCAAAGTCAAACTGTCGTCTGTGCCGCCGATATAATTGCCCCATACTTTTCGACAGCCTTTTCATCTGCCTCTTTTCCATTTATATTTCAATTCCCAGATGCAGGGCTGGTCCAACTGAACCGAAATCATCTGCCTTTGCGAATATCAAGCAAATGAAATATATCGGCATACATTTTTGATTTCTCCTCTAAATCGATCATCAGCCATTTTTGTCCATTCCCCATTTGCGTCTGATAATAAAGCTCTCTTAATTCTGCGGTACATTCTTCCAGAACAGCCTCAACCGCTTCTTTCTCTTTTTGTCCAATAACGATTAAAACGGAAAAATATCCTTTTTCAGGATAGATCGTACATAGATTCTTTCCCGCCTTTCTCCACTTAACATTCCAACCGAATTTCCAACTGCAGGAACTAAATTCTATTTTTTCTTTGCCCTTATATCTGTTTTTAATGTCTTCGCAAAATTGAATAAATAGGGGATTCTTGACGTACTCTCCAATTTCTTCCAAAGTTGGACAAGCGGTTCTGTCCCGGATATCAATCATCAGCTGTTTCTCCCATGCCCAGATTCTTCATCTAAACTTATTATAACTTCCTTGATCTCCCTGCACAATCCGTTATTTAGCGCTTTAAGCACAGCCTCGAAAATCATTTTCCTCACTTGGACCTATGATTTTTGTTTTATTTTAAGTCCCTGCTTTCTTCCTGACTTTCCTCTGCCAAACTCATCCGGAATGTGTTATAGTAACATGCCTCGGGGAAAACAATGTTATAACAATCAGAAGATAAAATCTTACAACACCTCTTCTTTTGCGGCAATGATGCCAGCGGTGAGTGAAAGGAAGTAAGATCTGCAATGTTTCTTCGATGGGCGCAGTAAAATTTTACGGCGTTGTTTGTAAAAAGACTATTTTGCTTCATTGTCTAAATGGCTTAGATCCATCCTTGTCAGACTTTACAGCAGCAGGATCAAATTGAAGTTTGAGAAAAAGCGCAGCGCTCCGGACATGAATCCATTTGCGATATGCCTCGTCATTTTTATTTTGCAGAGCCTGCAGCTGTTCAAAAATTCACTTCCTGATCCCTGCGTTCTTGGAAATACGATCAGGAGAATCGGAAACAAACGAAACCACGAAACGGCCATAATAACCCGTCTGCTCACCATGCACATGCAATAATCCTGAAAATCCTTTATAATGAAGTTCAGGAGAAATAATGATGCTAAACGAACTTGGAAAAACACTTTTGCAGCAAATCGCGGCCTGTCATGATTACATCAGCAGCGAAGAACTCAGTAAAATATGCAACGTTTCGATCAACACGATCCGCAAGGAAATTGATTTGATCAACGATTATCTCCGCGGACATGGCTGCTTCATCGACACCAAGATTGCCTCCGGTTATTGTTTAACGATGGTCCGGCCGGAACAGGCACAGCCATTTTTAGCGCAGATCCTGAAAGAATTCCGCCAGTTTCGCTACTTGAACTACTCTGAATTTTCTACCGCATATACGATTGCGATGAAGCTGTTAACAGCTTCATCCTATACGACGATTGACTCACTGATGAACAGTTTATATTGTTCCAAAAGCACCGTGCTGCGCACGCTGGATTCGACACAGCTGATCCTCGATCAATTCCATCTCGACTTGAAAAACAAACGCAATTACGGGTTATATATTGAAGGTACCGAATGGTCGAAACGAATCTGCCTGATTTTTATGCATAAGGTCTTCGTTCATGAAAATCCGCAGCTTGTCCGCACCAGTATTTTCAACGCGCTGTTTCTCAATCATACCGACTATCCCACGGCAGTCCGCGATTGCGTGCTGCGTTATTTCAGCGCTCAACAGGCGATCACCATTCCAAACATCCACTTTATCAAACTGGCGCAGTATCTTCTGCTTGCCAGAACCCGCTCCCCTTTCAGCAAAGATCTTCACTTGACCCCCCTCCCAGATCCAGCGGCTGCATTCGCTGCCGGTTTATCCAGCTGCCCAGGCAATCTACGCTCAGCTTCCAGTTTATTTTCAGGAAGGCGTAAGCGAAACTGACATTTTATCTTTTGCCGCGCTGATCGCCTGTTGTATGACGATAAGACAGCCGGATTGGATTCCTGACGCAGACCGGCACGCAATTCAGGAGGAAGTCCAGGAGGTTGTCGATTTTATTGCCAAATATTACGAAGTCGACGGCATATTCGACACGATTTTTTATCGGGATTTTGCCTGTTATCTGTACGGCTTGAATTTGAAAAAAGAGTTTGATTTCACTTCCGATTCCGAGAAGCTTCCCGGTTCGACAAAAATCGGCCTGTTATCCGCGGATATCAGCTCGCTGTTCGCTTTGTTTTACAAGGTGAAACACGGCGTGTATCTGCAGGAGGTCGATTTAGTGGATGCCTATTACATCTTCAATTCCGCGCTATTTAAAAATAACACTTATTATAACAAAATGAAATTTGCGGTCGTTTCCCGGCATGGTCGGTATTACAGCGAAAATCTGTCCGATCGAATACGCATGCAGTATGGGCGCTATATCCAATCCATTGACGTGTTGGAATATACGGAATTGTTCAATCATGAGCTTGACGCTTATGACGCGCTGCTTACAGACGTCAACAGACACATCCTGCCGGAGAATTACGCCGGAGCCTTGATCGACTGCAACCTGAATCACATCCAGTCGGATCTCAATTCTCTTTCCACATTTCTGATTCAGCGCTTCAACGCGAAAGCGCGGACCTTGTTCCGTGAAAAGAACTTCCACAAATGCAGCTTCACCTCGCAGATGCAGGTCTATGACGCAATCTACAAGCTGTATCAGAATGAAATAGGCGATTATGAACATTTCATCCATGATTTAAAGATGCGCAGCAGCTTCATCAGCTATGAGAAGGAAAAGAATATCATCCTGATCACGCCGCTGGCGCTGCGGATCGCGCAGCCGGTCTTCGAGGTGTTCGTCAACAAGAAGCCGATGCTGTGGGAACGGGCGAAAGCGAGCGTCTACATCTTTTATCAACAGGGCAATGGAAGCAAAGAGAACGTTCAGATCATTTCCTACCTGCTGAAGCAGTTCATCCATCAGAACGAGCTGTTTATCAACACTCTGTATGACCGCTCCTATAAGGATGTCGTCGGGATTTTCCATGTGCTTTAAAAAAGGCTGTCACGGGTTGGAATTTGCGTGACAGCCTTTGGTTTTTTAGAGGATGCCGAAGAAAGCGAGCACGACGCAGGCGCCCATGATCATGAAGATCAATTTCGTCGGCGACCAGCCCTTCTGGACCTGGGAGAAGCTCCAGCCCCACAATAACAGGGAGAGCAGGCCCGGCATAATCGAGTCCAGCATGCCCTGGAAGTCGATCGTCGCACCGCCGATCACCGGCTGCAGCGCAATTTTGATCGAAACGTTCTGCGCGATCAGCGCGCCGACCATGATCGCACCCAGGATGCCCGCTGCTTCCGTAATTAACGGAACGATGCCGCGTTCAAAGGCTTCCGTGATCAGGCTGGTGCCGTAGCGGTAGCCGGCCGTTAAGAAGATATATTTGTAGACCAGCAGCAGGCAGCCGTACAACAGGACGAACAGAATGACGCCCAGCAGACTGCCGTTGGCGGATAATCCAATACACAGACCGGCGATGATGACGCGGTAGCAGTTGAAGAAGAAGCTGTCGCCGATGCCGGCAGTCGGTCCCATCAGGGACGCTTTCAGCGTGGAAATGGTTTCCGTAATATCGTCTTCCGGATGTTCAGCCTGCTGCTTTTCCATCGCCAGCGCGATGCCGACCAACAAACCCAAGAATACCTGATGGGTATTGAAGAATTCGCCGGCGTGGCGGTAGAAAGCCTTACGGCGGTCTTCGGGATCGTCATAGAACATTTCCAATCCCGGCGCCATCGCCATCGCGAAGCACTTGGACTGCTGGGAAACCTTACTGCTTGCCATATTGGTGCCTAAGGAGAAGTAGAACGATTTATTCAACATTTTCCGTTCTTCCGGAGTCAGTTTCGGCGCCTTATTCATAGAAATCATCCCCTTCCTGAGCATTCGTGCCAATCGCCGCGGCAGAGCGGCTCTGCGCTAATTTATAGCTGTTCTGGAAATGCGCGAAGGCAATGACGATGCCGATCAACGCCAGCGGCAGCGTGCCCAGCGCCAGATATTTGACGGCGACAAAACCGAGAATGACATACATGACGGTTGTTGTTCCATTCCAGATCGCCTGCGTCGTCAAGCATAAGCCGACGACTACCAGCATGTTCGCGGAAGCGTTGAGACCATTGATGATAAAGGCCGGGCAGATCGAGATAAACGTCTGCAAACCCGCTTCGCCGCCCAACGCGACCAAGAAGACGACGATCGTGTTCAGCAGCTGAGAAACGAAGATGACCTGCATCCACATGGCGATGCGGAATTTCTTAACATTGCCGGTTTCCGCAATTTTCATAAACCACGGATGTAGCGCTAAGGCAATGGCCTGCGTGAACGGCTTCACGGCGTTGATCAGCGTGCCGACGGTAACAGCCAGCGCCAAGCCGACGCCCTGATCCGCACCGGACAGAACAACAAAGCCGACAGCCAGAACGGAAGCGGCCTGATAGTTGGACGGTGCTTCGCCGCCAATGGCGGAGACGCCCATGTAAACAGCTTCCAGTTCAGCGCCAATGATGACGCCGGTGGTGATATCGCCGCACATTAAACCGGTTAATGTACATAAAACTAACGGACGGGTAAACGTTTGCCATCCCAGCCAGTTGTCAGCAACCTGCCATAAGAGATAGGCGAACGCGATCAATAATGCGTTGGTCATGAGGAACCCCCTTTTTCTTTAAAGTTTGGAAACGATCTCGGCGAAGTTTTCAATCGGATTGGATGGAATCAGCTGTGAGAATACATGCCCGCCGATCTGGGCCAGTTCTTTGAAATAGACCAGATCTTCCGGATCGGAATTGACTCCCCTTGTCAGATTGACCTTGTTGGCGGATTTTTTCTTGACGTAGTTGGCGACGTTGACCTCCGTGATCGGCAGGGCTTTGACCAAAGCGACCGCGTCTTTCGGATTGTCGACAATGATCAGCACGCGCACCGTGTCCACGCGCGGATCGGACAGCAGCTTAATCGCGTCGGGAATCGTCTTCACCGCGACCTTTTTGCCTGCAGGCGCCGACATCAGCAACGTCTGGGTGGTCAGCGGATCCTTAGCCAGCTTATCGCTCGCGACGACAATCCGGCTGACATCGAGATAGCGTGACCAGGCAGTGGTAATCTGTCCATGGATCAGACGTTCGTCGATTCTAAGTTGAACAATCATTCTTCCTTTCCTCCTCTTTTTTCATCAGCGGTGATTTCCGTTGATTTCAACATCATCATTATACTTAAAGCGCTTTCACCTAAAATTTCAAAAAGTAATAATTAATGGACGCTTTTTGTGAACTTTTCATTCTGAGATCTTAGTTGTGACTTGAATCAAGCTTTCTGATTTACGGCATCAACCCCAAGGTGAAGAAAGAAGCTGAGAAATTTTGATCTTCCTGTTCAGCCTGATCTGGATTTCTGATTTCCAATGCCCAAAACCACAAAAAACCCAGCCTCAGCCAGGGTTTTTGTAAAATATAAATCTTCAGTCTTATCGTAATCGTCCGATTTTAAAAGAAATCGTCGTCGCTCTGCGGCTGTGCGACTTCCCACAGCCGAATTCCATCTTTCCCAGTCTGCATCACCGTGCTCAGATCCAGATCACCAGCTTCCCGCAAACCCAGCAGTTCTAAAAACAAAGGCAGGTTAACACCGCAGATCACATCGACCTGCCCCGGCTTTAAATAGCGCGTCGTCTTGTGCGCCGGTGTTCCCGCAAACAGATCCGTCAGCACCAGCACGCCGTCGCCGCTGTCCAGTTCCGCGATCGCCTTACCAATCCTTTCCTCAAACGCCTCGCTGTCATCAGTCATCTGATAGCCTAAAGCCTGCACCTGCGGCAAATTCTCACCGAAAAAAATTGAAGATGACTGCAGCATGCCTTTCGCCATATCGCCATGGCTTAACAATAAAATTCCCTTCATGGTCTGCTCCTCTCATGGAACCTCCGTCTAAATTAACCAGAGATTATCGTTAAAATTAAGATTTCCACATTGATCATTATACTGGTTTCTGCTCTTTCTTCTTTTCAAAATTTGATCGGTTCATAGATTGAATCCTGAACGTAATTTTATGGTCATGACACTTTATTTGTCGGTTAACCAAAAGACAATTTTATTTTAGTCTGTTTGAAGAATTACAGATTTTATTCTTAACCGTTAATTTTTGACGGAGTGAGTTTTCTAAGCTGATCATGGAAATCGACCAGCGTATTCATCTTTTATGAAACTAAGATTATCCGATCGACATCCTTCTCCTTTAATTTATCTAAACAGGCTTCATCCGTTTCCGTTAACGCTCATCTCTGATTCAGTCTGTCCTTCAGGGTTAATTTTCCCTTTCACCCTGTGCTATTCTTTATTCTATGCCTTTTTTTATCTGCTACATGTTCATTTCATCCTGTTTGATACGCATCTTGACGATTACATCACTGGTGTCCTTTAAATAGTCCATTTGCTTTTCTCCCTTGGCTTCTCTCCTTCAATTAGTCATGAGAAAATGAAAATTGAGCATGACTCTCCGCTTGATGCTTTGAACCGGAAAGCTTTTTCAGTTGATCATGAAGATCTTTTGGGGTATTTATTCTATTTAAAACTTGGACGATCTGATTCACTTCTTCTTCATTTAAACTGTCCAAATCTTTCTCATCACTTTCCGTTAATTCCCATTTCTGCCGCAGTAACTCCTTCAGCAAGGAAACTTTCCCTTTTACGATTCCTTGAACCATCCCTTGTTCCATCCCTTGTTCCAATCCTTGTTTCATCCCTTGTTTCACGCCTTTCTTTACACCTTTCCGCATCCCTTTTTTTATGCCTTTTTTATACACCGTCTTCTCATCCATCTCGTCGTATTTCATCCGCATC
>ERZ1106944.335-NODE-335-length-29561-cov-5.139294_pt1 | contig 29561 bp, 40 predicted proteins | sample MGYA00403672_ERZ1106944 | MGnify/ENA primary metagenome ERZ1106944 (study PRJEB35170, sample SAMEA104062454) | human gut metagenome | biome: human gut; feature: human-associated habitat; material: faeces | place: Denmark | collected 2012-10-16 ...
CTCTCTTTTTTTCCTTATTTTATGTCCAGCACAAGGAAAAAAATTGTGTTATAAAAAATATATTTCACTACTTGTTTGAACAAGTACATCATATCAAACTTGTTTAAACATGTCAATCTTCAGGTGGCTTTTTATATGTAAAATTTTTACACCAATTTTTGTCTATTTTGCTACTTTTTCTTTCATACAATTCTTATTTCATTAAAATTCCTCTCCCTCTTTATCACGTATCTATTTTTCTTGCTGACTTGACAATCTATATTGAGAATTTATAATAAAGATAAGATGTTTAAACAGGAATACCACATTTTTAGTGAACTACCACAGACCGTGAAGGTCTGTGGCTTCTGTTAAATGGTTCACCAGACTAAGTATTCAGAAATGGATACTACGATATTCAGGTTATGATACCTTTGGTTGACGCAACAGACCATCGCTCTATCGTACATATTTAAGTTAGGTCAGAATAAGAACAGCCTTGTGATATGTATGTAAAAAGCCTTTATATCATTGTCGAGTTGAAGTCGGAACCGTTGCATGGTAGTAGTGTAACTCAGTACGCAACACCTACCATTTGGTAGAGTATTTATAAGGAGGAACTTATTTTATGGTTTATGTGATTTCACAAGACAACCAACCGTTAATGCCTTGTAGTAATGCGATTGCAAGATTATTGCTGAAACAAAGCAAGGCTAAAGTTAAGAAACGTGATCCACTCACGATTAAATTAACTTATGAAACAACTAACTATACGCAAGATTTAACTCTTGGCGTAGATACTGGAAGCGGGACTATTGGTACTGCTGTAAGCGAGGATAATGGAGATGTTGTCTATATGTCAGAAGTAATTGTTAGAAATGACATTACTGACAAAATGACACAAAGAGCAAACTATCGTAGAAACAGACGAAATCGTAAAACTCGTTATAGAAAAGCAAGATGGCTGAATCGTTCAAATTCTATACGAACAGACAGATTTAGTCCTACAATGCAGAGCAAACTTCATAGCCATGTAAAGGAAATAGAATATATTAAATCTATTCTTCCTATTACGAAAATGGTATTTGAAACAGGTCAATTTGATGTTCACCTTATGAAAAATCCAATCCTTGCAAATAAAAAGGTCAAACATTGGGGATATCAAAAAGGCACGAATTATGGATTTGAGAACACCAAAGCAATGGTATTAAATAGAGATAATTATACTTGTCAATATTGTAAAGGCAAGCACAAAGATAGCAAATTAGAAGTGCATCATATTGTGTTTAGAAGCCAAGGTGGCTCTGATGAAGAAAGTAATCTCATTACTCTTTGTCATACTTGCCACAAAGATTTACATAACGGAAAGATTAACCCTAAATTAAGCGGTAAGGCTAAAGGAAATCTTAAATATGCAACACAGATGAACTCGATTCGTAAACAACTTTTTAGAATCTATCCAAATGCTATTGAAACTTTTGGATATGTGACAAAAGCAAATCGTTTCCATCTTGGTGTAGACAAGAAGCATTATTATGATGCTTGTACGATTGCAACACAAGGAAATGCTTTTGTAGTAAAGAGCAATCTCTACAAAAAGAAATGTGTTTCAAGTGGTGATTTTCAAAAGACAAAGGGGATTCGCTCTGAAAAACCGATTGCAACAGACAAGATTTGTGGCTTCAGAAAGTTTGATAAGGTTCGTTACTTTGGAAACGATTATTTTATCAAAGGCAGAATGTCTACCGGATATGCAATTCTTATGGATATCGAAGGCAACAAAATTGATTTTTCTTCCATGCCAAAAGGTTTTAAAACGCCTAAAATGGCAAATCTTAAAAGATTGGAGGCTCGTTCAACGTGGATGAGTACAACCGTGGTGGTCACTCCAAATATAGCATGAAAGTGCATATAATTTTTGTAACAAAATATAGAAAGAAACTTTTCGAATCAGACAAACGAGCTGATGATGTTAAACAATTCTTATACGATGCTACAAAGAAATATAAATATACCATGATTCAGATGGAAACTGACAAAGACCATGTACACATACTGTTAGAGTACAGCCCTAAAGTATCCGTTTCAGATATTGTTAAGCAACTGAAACAATATAGTACATATCAGATGTGGAAACATCACGAAGAATACTTGTCTAAACAGTATTGGAAATATCCAATACTTTGGTCTGATGGATATTTTGCTTGTAGTATAGGACAAGTTTCACAAGAGATTATCGAAAAGTATATTCAGAATCAAGGTTAATGACAAAGTGACGCCGTGTATCCACACGCCTAAAGGCATGTGGTTTTACAGCTGATGATATATAAAAAGGGGATATATCGCAATATTCTGAAGCACGCCAATGCCGGCGGTTTACTGAACTGCGCTGTTTTCTGTGCCATTATCCCGTCGCTTGCCACGATTAAACCGGAAAATCTCTTGACCCTGTCTTATTCAATCTGTGTGATTTTCGCGATTTCGATCTTCTGCATCATCGTGTTCTTCAAGTACCTTCCCTTGTGGAAGATCATCGGTTCCAAGAACGTTGCCGCCTACTGGAGCGGCGGAACTTCGCCTTCGGAGTGGGGCACGGCCTATGCGGTCCATTTCATGGCCGAAGCCGCGAAATACGGCTACGCCGTCGACCGGACGACGCTCGACCGCGCACTCAAATACCTGCGCGGCAACACCTTCGACAATCCGCTGACGCTGGCTTACGCACAATACGTCCTCGCACTGGCCGGCACGCCCGACCGGGGCGCCATGAACCGCCTGCGGGAGAGGTCGGCGCAGGCCGGCAGCGACGCGCGATGGCTGCTGGCCGCAGCCTACGCCCTCGACGGCAACCGGAAGGTGGCCGAAGAGCTGACCGCACAGACCGCCGGCACGGCGGCTCCGAAGGCCGACCCCTACGACGGAACCTACAACAGTCCCGAACGGCAGATGGCGATCGTGCTGATGACGCAGACGCTGCTCGGACAGCGCGAAGCGGCGTTCCGCACGGCCCTCAAAATGTCCGACATCCTGAAGAAGGACAAGTGGTTAAGTACGCAGTCGACGGCCTGGATGCTCAACACGCTGGCGAATTTCGCCTCCTCGGGACAGACGGGGATCGACGCCCGGATCGGCCGGGAACCGATCCGAAGCGCCAAGTCGATCGCCTCCATGCCGCTCACCGCCCCAACCGAAGTGAGGAACACCGGCACGGGCAGCCTCCATCTGGTCGTGAGCCAGAGCTACACGCCCGGCAAGGGCGAGGAGGCGGAAGCCGCAAGCGGCCTGAAGATCGACGTCCGCTACCGGGACATGAACGGCGCGCCGCTCGACCCGCGGTCGGTCGCCGTGTCGACGGACTTCTACGCCGTGGTGACGGTCACGAACACCAGCGGCTACGAGCGTTACGCCGACCTGGCCCTGACGCACATCGTCCCGGCAGGCTGGGAGATCACCTCCGAACGGGACCTTTCGACGGTCACCTACCAGGACATCCGCGACGACCGGGTTTTGAGCTACTTCGACCTCCGGAGCGGCGAAAGCAAGGAGATCCCGATCAAACTCACGGCGACCTACAAGGGCCGCTACTACCTCCCCTCGGTCTGCTGCGAGGCGATGTACGACAACTCGGTGCGGGCGCTCCGGAAGGGCGAATGGGTCGAGGTCGTCGGGCAGACGCCGGCCGGAAACTGAACGACACGGCCCTGAAATAACGGAACATCCCCGTAATGCGAAAGAATTTCCGGGGATAAAAAACAGAGGTATAAAAAAGTGTAAAGCAAAAGATAATCAAATAATTATACACTTTTCTTCAGTACCTTTGTTTTAGAAAAAAAGTAGAATAAGGTAATGTTAAACGAGGTTTCGGTTTCCAAATCGTCACCTCGTTTCTTTTGCTCTATTATTCATAGAAACGTGATTTTCAGTTTCTTGCATCTCTATTCATCTTGACATACGACTCTGCTGAAATTATTTTTGCAACCCTAAAAAGCAGAGTTTATGCGCAGCACGTTCAAGGTTCTGTTCTACCTTAAAAGGAACAAAGACAAAGATCAGAAAGTCGTCCCTGTCATGGGTCGCATCACGGTCAACGGTAGCATCGCCCAATTCAGCGCGAAGCTCTCCGTTTCGGAAACGCTTTGGGAGGTCAGCGGTGGCCGCGCCAAAGGCCGTAGTCTCGAAGCGGATCGCATCAACCGTCATCTGGACAACATCCGCACCCAGATCGGCAAGCACTATCAGGATATCTGCGACCGGGAGTCATACGTTACGGCCGAAAAGGTCAAGAATGCCTATCTCGGCTTCGGCGAGAAATACCGGCTGCTTCTCGAAGCGTTCGAGAAATTCACCGGCGACCTCAAGAAACGTGTCGGCATCGACCGCTGCCACGGTACATGGAACCGCTACTATAAATCCATCGACCATCTGCGGACTTTCATGCGTAAGGAGTATAACGTGAGCGATATGCCCTTGGCAGAATTGGAACAGTCGTTCATCGAGCAATACCACGTCTACCTTAAATCCGATCTGGGGCTCAAGCCTACGACCGTCAGCGGTTATCTCAAATGCCTGAAATACGTTGTCAAAATCGCGTTCAACAACGGCTGGATGCCTCGCAACCCCTTTTCCCTCTATCAATATACGGCTCCGAATCCGGAACGTAGTTTTTTAACGGAAGATGAACTCCGGCGTATGATGACTACCGAGCTGCGGTATAAGCGTCAGGACTATAACCGCGATATGTTCCTGTTCTCCTGCTTCACGGGCATCTGCTATGCGGATATGGCCTCGCTGACCTATGACCGGATAGAGCAGGATGCGCAGGGCGAGTGGTGGATCAGCGGGAACCGCCAGAAGACCGAAACCAGATACGTTGTCAAACTTCTGCCGTATGCGTTGTTCATCCTGAACAAGTACCGGGGCCTGACCGGCGACGGACGTGTTTTTGCCATGTCTACACTCGATTCGATCGACGACAGTCTGAAAAACATCGCCCGGAAGTGCGGCATCGACAAACAACTCTCGTTCCATCTGGCAAGGCACACGTACGCCACGACGATCTGCCTGTCGAACGGCGTGAGTCTGGAGACGCTTTCGAAGATGCTGGGACATAAACAGATTACCACCACTCAAATCTATGCGAAAGTCACCCCGCCGATGATCGACCGTGAGGTTACGATGCTCCGGGAGAAACTGGCAACGAAATTCTCCGTGTAGACACTTTGCGATAAAGTATATAAATATATTATGTATTTACATACTTGTATAAACTCATCATTCGGTCGTTGCATCTTTGCGGCGAAAACCTACTGCAACCCGATTATGGAACGACTCGATGAGATTTTGGAAATCGTCCGAGAGATCCGCGAAGATATCGCCTATATGAAACGTCACCGGAATATGCTTTGCGGTACGCCGATCCTTGAAGTGAGCGAGGTCTGCGACCTGCTGAAGATCAGCGACCGTCAGTTGCGCCGTTACTGCGTCAGCGGTCAGCTCACCGGGTTCCACTTCGGGCGCCGTCTTATGTTCTCCACTGCCGAAATAAGCCGTTTTGTCGAGCGGATCGACACGGAGTGCCGGCAGCGAAAAGAACTTAAAAACCGGATCAGGAACCTTTAATTCATAACCCTATGCCTGACAAGTATTATTTGGTGGAGTCCGGAGCTTTGGAGAAACTGCTCCGCACGCATTTCATGCTGACACAATCCACACTGCTTTTCGAACACCTGTTGAGCCACAGCGACCGCCCGATGTTCCTCTCGGCCCGCAAGGTCTGCGAGGTGCTGGGTATGGATCGCCACCAACTCGAACAATGCCGCAAAAAGCGGATGATCCGCGCCCGTACCGTCAACGGGCAGATGATGTACGATGCCTACGAGCTGATCGCGCTTACGGAACACTTCTACCGCCGGAAGTTGCGGAAGACCCTCTCCCGGATACCGCAGTTCGCAGTGCGCTGACCGAAAGGGATTGACTGCATTCGCAGTAGTCCCTTTTTGTTTTGAGGTAGCACGAGTAATAATTTGAATTCCTTTGTGATCGCCGTCTCCGGGGCAAGATAGCGTCAGGGGCTTACGCCCTTTTCGGCTTTTTCGCACGATCTCCACCCTTCGGGTCGTATCGCGCGAAAAAGACCGACTGCGGGCTGCCCCTGACGCTGAATTTTCTGCCCCGAAGCCGGCTTCTCACTTTTCATAACGGGTATCTGCCGGCCTTATGTCAAACTAAAATCCATTTCGAATATGAAGAATCAGAAATTCGAGATTGCGGTAGCGGGTTACGACTACCGTTTCAAGACCTACGCCCGGGACGGCGTGGAGGCATCGGTAAAGGTGAAATGTTTCCTCGGACGACCCGATGCCGAGTGTACGATCCTTATTCCGACGTTGAACGACGACCTGCGGGAAACTGAATCCTGCCGCAGGCAGGTGGCCCGGCGATGAGAAAGTGGATCGATCAGTCGACCTTCGACGAGCTGCTGCTCGCCAATGCCGAGGATAACATAGAGCGGGCTATTCAAAGCGCATCGGCCGTATTGGAAACAGTACAGGAGTTCGTTCCGGAAGCCGCCTTGTTCTACCGTGTCACACATGCCGCGGACAGCCAGAAGAACTATTTCGAGGAAGCAAGCACCGGTTTCCGAAGAAATAGCATCCTGTTTCTCGTCCGCCAATATTTCTATCCAAAACCCTATTACGACCTCCGATTCGATTGGTCATCGTTCCGATATGCGGACAACTACTCCTACGGCAAGGCTTTCGACAAACAAACCGAACCGAACCGTATCGGAGTCTTCACCCGAAAGAAGATCGACGACTGGGTAGAATACCTCACGCAGGGTTTCCGGAATCTCGAACGGATCGATGCGGAGAACGAACGCAAAATAATCGGGTACCGCAACCGGTTGGAGGCTCTGTCCGATGTGGTTTGGGTTCATGACAAAAGCCATGGTCAGATCACGCGGCACGGTCTGACCTATACTTTCGATATCCGGCAGACGCTTTACAACGAACGGATTTCGCTGGACGATCGGTGCCGCACGCTCGACGATTTCCTTGCACTCTCCGACAATAAATTCACATCTAAACCTTAAACGACTATGGAACGAAACATTATTATCGAAAATATCTGCACTGCGTGCCGCTGCGGCGAACGTCGTGCCGAGGAATATTTGGCCGCGGAACTTCGCAACCTGCGGGAACTGCGGGATGCCGGTGCGCTGTGTTACGGCGATCTTGAAACGGCCTGTTCTGGGCTGGGACTGGACTTCGATTATACGGACTATTTCTGCCGTGCCTTGTCACTGAACTAATTTCTATTTCTGATGAACAATCTTTGTTTCAACCGTTTCACACTGCGGACGGACGATGCGAAAACCCGCCGTAAAATCCTTCGCTGGCTGGCGCTCAATTACCGCTTGTACGAATACCTCCCCTCGGAGGCAGAGATCCGCGGACGGTTCATCTCGCGCAAACCCTTTCCCGCCGAAGCGCTCCGGCGCCAGATCGGGAAACTGCGCGGCGACAGGACTCTGTTCCTGCGGATTGTCTCTACGGACTTATACTCGCTCTATGTGGAAGGTAATGTCTATCTGCTCGGGGCGTGGTACCGAATCTTTCTTTAATAACCTGCCGCCTGCTCCGCAACGAGCGGGCGGCGTCATTTCCATATCATGGCATACGAATCATCCATTCCTTTCGCGGATATCAGGGATTTCCGCGAGGCCGAGATCAACGGCATCTCTGCTCTTTTCACTATGTGTCGCCTCGATTCCGAAACCCTTCCCGCCGATTTTCATTCGTGCGAGGTCATGGGCGGTCGGGGCAGCGATTTCCAGTGGCTCGTTCCGCTGGCTTTGGCAAACTTCACCGGAACGTTCGTCTCCCGGCAGCCCCTGCTCCGGGAAGGACAGGCGTACGCTGAAATACGCCGGTACGGCATCTATGACGCGACGACAGTCGACGAATGGTCTGAAAACAACAACGATAACTCTTAAACACTATGCGACGAAAATTCAAACTGAAGGTCAGCTATACCTTCAACGGCTGTTTTACCCTGCGTGCGGCTTCCGGCAAGGAGGCCGCACGTCTTGTTTCCGAACAATGCGGAACGGTTCTGAGTGCGATTCAAACGACTCTCGGCGAAGAATCCGAGGTAGACTGGCATTTCGACAAACATCCCCGGCTTGCAATCCGGGAAGTAATCGCTCTTCCGGAGACCCTTGACGGGGAGAAGCTGCCGCGCGTGGGAGTCTTCCATCCCGGGCAGCGGGTCTTCTGGCGTGATCCCGACTATGAAATGTCCGGTTGTTGTGTCGTCTGTTCGGGTAATGACGATAAGGAGACACCCTCCGACAAGGATCTTATCCTGATCTGCTGCTCAGACTCGGAAACTGAAGTCTATCCATGCGAACTACGTCCCATATCCGATAATCATTAAAGACACCTTCAAATGAACATGCAGGAATCCGATTTCCGGCGTGCGCTGGAAATCATCACCCGGAACAACCGAATCACGGTGTCGTTCAACACACCGATCGCCGATAACTACTCCCACGTCTATCCGCTTCTTATCCACGAGCAATGCTTCGGTACTGAAACAGCTCCATGAGGCGGGCTTCTCGATGAGCATGACGAAAAAAGGACTGGAAGTGTCGAAGTATTAACCTCAAATAATCGCGCAATGAAACGCTATGTATTTTATCGAAATCAAAAAATTACTGTCATAGAATGCCGGTATTTCAGTATTGAAGCCGAGAATCTCGAAACGGCAGTCCAGAAGATCAAGGATCTATGTGCTGACGGTCAACTCGATGAACTGTCAAATGATCCGACCTATCAGGAAGATGCTGCTTATCAGATTCCCGGAACGGAATATCCACTGGATATAGAAAACAATAATGGAGATCCTACGGTTATGATTTACTCGGCCGCAGACGGAAACTGCATCACGGACAACCTTCCGAAGAGAAGTATCAAATGCTTGTCGATGCCTGCGAGGCGTGGTGGAACAGACAATTCGCAGAGGAGCAAATCCGAATCCGGAAAGAGTCTGCCCAATGAATACCCGGAACAAACCCGATCTGCATTGCGGACCCCGACCTGATGTCCGCAGAAATACAATAACTCAAACCAAGAACATTTTAATGAACGAAACCATGAATTTACACGAATATTACCGTAACCATAAGGGCGCGATCAACGCGTCGATTATGGATATTGCCTGCGATCTGGCCGTCGGACGGCTGCTGAACGCACACGGTGCACCTTTCGAAACATTCGTCGAAGCCGATGACCCCGACGATTCCGACGGCGGAACCCATTACAAGGAGGAATATCAAAAGGAATACGATACGTATTACGATAAGGAGTACGCCCGTGTCGCAAAGCTGATGAAATTCGACTATTGCCAAGACGACGGAGTCGCGGCTTCGCCCGAAGATACGAACACCTAAACCATATACTTATATGATCGATATTCCTTTGTCCCTGCGCGTTCCGCCGCAGGGACGCTATAACCGCGGTATCTACACCTGTTATGAATGTGGTTTCGAACCGCCGCACTACAACGTAGTGCCCTGTATGCTGGGTCTTGCCGAAACTCTTGCCGGCACGATGGTCGTCTGGGAATGTCCCCGGTGCGGGCAAAAATGGATGTTCCACTACCGGGCGCAGAATGCCCGTGAAGCCCACGATTACGCCGCCCAGCTCCTCGCTTACCGCCGCGGCGATCCCGATTGGATTGTGGTGCCGCGGCAGAAAAAAGAGTAACCCTAAAACCTGATCCAATGAAAATCTTTGAAAGAATCACAAAACGCTATGCGCTTCAGAATTACTATCTGCGGCGCAATTTCCACTGGCCGGATACGCTGCCGGAGATTCTCGATTATTGGCAGCAGCACAATGACCTGCCATTCCTCTACGGCGTCGATAACTGGCCCTATGACGTAATGTGCGAAAGGCAGCGCCGCAAGGGCGTCTATGCTTCGCAATACCTGACACCCGACCGCACGGCCTGCCAGATGGCGGCACTGGCCGTGCGATATTTCGACAATGACAGCCGTGTCGTGGGCGCCGCGAACCTGAACCTGCTGTTGCAGCAGGCACTGAATCCTTCGGGCCCGAGCCTCAATCGCGGCGGCTATACCTATCGTCAGGGCGATCGTGTGATGCAGCAGCGCAACAACTACGACAAGGATGTGTTCAACGGCGATCTGGGTTATATCCGGGAGGTGGATACGGAGGAGAGGACGTTGAAAGTCGATTTCGACGGCAAATGGGCCGAGTACGATGTCACGGAGCTCGACGAACTGACGCTGGCCTACGCCACGACGATCCATAAGGCGCAGGGGTCGGAATACCCGATCGTGGTCATGCCGGTACTGATGACCCACTTCGTGATGCTCCAGCGCAACCTGATCTATACGGGTATTACGCGCGCCAAAAAGATCTGCGTGCTGATCGGCGCAATGAAAGCCTTGGCCTATGCCGTCCGCGATATGTCCGTGCTGAAACGCAATACGAGCCTTCGGGAGCGGTTGAATCCCTCCCTGACGACCGACGGGAAACTCCGGGGCTGAATCTTCGACAGGGCTGCCGTCATTTCCTCCGCCGGTAAGGTCGAAACCGCCGGGACAAAAAAGGGTGTCCTTCGAAAGAACACCCTGCGTCATGCGATGAAAACGAGCTATTTGGCAGCTGCCGCAAGCGACGTTTTCCGGAATTCCTTGAGTTTCTTCTCAAGCTCCAGCGACACCTTACGGGCGCGCAGTCCCGCAGCTTTGTTGTTTTTTCCCGCCTGAAGCTCTGCGTCGGTCTTGAATGCCGCATACAGCTCGTCGATAGTCTTTACCAGTTCATTCATGGTCGTATGGAATTTAGTAGTTTAACACGATCCAAAAATAGATATTTTTTCACAAAAACAGCTTTGTGATGCTATTTTTTTCGGCCGGTTCCCTCGGTGCACGGCATTCCATTCCCGAAAGAATTTTTCTGCGAGGCTCCTTCGGGTTCTGCATGCCGGGTTCATATGCGGTATATGTCCGTGCTGCCGGCTTACAACTCCAGATTCCACTGCCGTCTGTGCTCCAAGAACGCTTCCCGGGTTCTGTCGTCGAATTCCGAGAGATCCTTCTCCGTAAGGATTCCGTTATAGAAAAGGCTGAATACCGTCAAAGCATAGCGGGAGCCGTTCAGACCGTCATACTGACGACTTATATCTTTGTCGAATGTCTGTATGCTCTTATATATTTCCAAATATTTCTCATGGCAGGACTGCGCTTTTTCATCCTGCAGGAGTCGTTTGAGTTTCGCCAGAAAGGTACAGCATTCACGCTCCAAGGCCCGGCTTATGAGTGTTCGGGCAATTTTCTTTTGGCTTTTATCCAATTCTACCATACAGCTTTCGGAGATTATGTTTTTCAGGACTCCAAAATAATTATTTTCGGTCTATTAAAATATACAAACCGAATATCGGCCCGCGGGAAAAATTGCTAAAACGGGCGGCGATATAAGAAACGCAAATTCTCGAGGATGAACCGCCGGAAGCTGAAAAACCGGGGCACGGCTTGCTGCTTTCGAAAAGAATCCGTATTTTTATCCTGTGCAAAATACCGCAAGCACAATTTTGTCAGTTCCGGATACTGTTGGGAAACGGTGTCCGGAGTGTTTATACCGTCATATGGGAATACCGAAAACTCCCTCCAAAGACACTTTTCATCTACCCGTACAGGCCGTTGTGTGAGATCACGACAGCTCTCTTCAAAACATAAAAAATTCCGTCGTGAACAACGGAACGCGTCAGCATATCGGTACATCGTAAATCTCCATCTTTAGGATTCTCCGAAAGAACAGAGCCGTCCGGAGCGATATTTATCGTATATGCATCGGGGCGACACGTATAAAAAACGAATTTCGAGCGCGAGACAGCCGGGCATTTTATTCCCCCGAAAACAGGACATACAACTTTCCCGTTTTCCGGACATTCCATGTTTTTACCCGGCCTTTGCGAGTCTTCTTGCCATATGGCTAAATAATGAGCCGGTGCAGGCGATAGACGTAATAGTCTACGGCATGTAGGCCGGCCACGAAACCTTTTCCGTGTACCCTTGCTGCGAGTCCTGCGACGCCCGAAATCCCGTATGTGACGCAACACATTGATAAAACCGTGGCACGCAAGCGCCCATGGGCTCCGTGCCGGAACATGGATACGGTCGAGCGTGTCTTTTTGGCCTCCGGCAAGACACTGGTGAAACTTAAATCGGAATAGATATATTCACATTGCCATTGCCTGGCAAGTAAATTCTCCTCCCCACGGTTTAGGAATGTTTCATCCATGAATTTCCGAGAGGTGCCCGGCATATTCTCCGACTCCTTGCAGAGCAGGCAGGCCATGAAAACCGTTAGCAGTATGAATACCGATTTACGCATTCCGATAAACTGAATCTATTACAAAATTAACAGTTCGTATGGAACCGGCAAATTTTCCGGAGATATATACCGGAAACGAAGATGAATCCGACCGAATGCAGGATATTGCCGGATGCTTCGATCCGATTATACCCAGAAATGACGGGTTTCAATATGACATCGAAGCTGCTGCTTCCGATGTTTGTCACGGCAAAGATAAATGGAAATTACCTATCCTGCCGGTTGCCCCGGGAAAGATAATCCCGGGGCGGTCGGCCGGGCCTCCCTCTCCGGCTCCGGGACGGAAAAATCATCCTCGCCGGGGCTGCGGTATTTTTCCGCCCCTGCACCTGCGCCGCGGGCTTATGAATCTTCCCGAGGCAACCGACCCGTTCGGGATATAAAGCCTCATAACATATTATTCATTGCTTGCGCGATAAAAACAATAAAATTCGTGCGAGCAGAAAACACGTGAGACACACGGTAAAAACTGTTACATGTTATGCAGACTGCAAAAGCAAATTCGAAATCGAAGAAGGGCGGCAAGGCCGCAGTTCGGACGCCGGCCGTTCCCGAGGCCGTTGCGGCGCAAGCGCAAGACCCGGTTGCAGCCGGGAGTCCCGACACGAAACCCGCCGAACCGCAGGCAACGGATATCGGAGCTGTGAATCCTGTCGCAGAAACCAGTCCTGCCGAACAACCGGCAGCCCATCCCGAGACGGATGTCCGGCTGCTGGATCTGAACAAGATCGTCAATTCGACCTATAATCCCCGGAAAAACTTCCGCGAGGATACGCTGCTGGAACTTGCCGAGAGCATCAAACAGTCGGGCGTACTGCAGCCTATCTGCGTGCGTCCGAAGGACGAGGGCTTCGAGATCGTCTACGGCGAGCGCCGCTACTGGGCCGCGGCCATGGCGAATCTGAAATTCATCCCGGCCTTGGTACGGGATTTGTCGGACGCCGAGGCCGAGGATGCCGCCATCACGGAGAACCTGCAGCGCGAGGACGTGCGGCCGCGCGAGGAGGCCGCCGCCTACAAGCGGGCCCTGCAGTCGGGACGGCATACGATCGAGAGCCTCGTGGGCAAGTTCGGCAAGTCGGAAGCCTACATCCGCTCGCGACTGAAACTCTGCGAACTGATCGACGCTTTGGCCGGGATGCTCGACCGGGAGGATATCTCGGTGGGTGTCGCCACGGAGATCGCCAAATATCCGGCCGACATCCAGCAGGAGGTCTACGACGATCATTTCGCCGAGGGGTGTTACAGCTCGTGGAAGACGGCGCGGATCAAGGAGATCGCCCGGCGTCTCTACGAGCGTTACATGACCAAGCTGGAAAGCTACAACTTCGATAAGACGGAGTGCCTTTCCTGCCAGCACAACACGGCCAATCAGGTGTTGTTCAAGGACGAATGTACGGGCGGTTGCGCGGGCTGCCAGAACCGCGAGTGCATGCTCCGCAAGAATGACGAGTTTCTCGTGCAGAAGGCTGTGAAACTCCTCAAAGACGATCCGCGTACGACGCTGGCTACGGACGGCGAAACGCCTGCCGCAGTACTCGAAGCTCTTGAGAAAGAGGGCTATCACGTCGAAGAGCTGGAATACAGCGTTTATCACTACGATAAAGGCCCTCAGATGCCCGACGCTCCGCAGGCCGAAGAGTTCGAATCGGAAGAGGAGTTCTCCGAGGCTCAGGGGGAGTACGAAGCCGAAATGGCGGCATTCGCCGAAGAGACACAGCAGTTGGAGTTCGACATCTCGGAAGGGCGCGTGCGCAAATACGCCGTCATCGGTAACCTCGATATCGAGTTCCGCTACGAAGAGATCGAGGATGAGGAGCGGGAAATGACGGTAAACGAGGGGCAGGACGATGAGCATAAGGTCTTCGTCACCGTCGTTCCGCCTTCGCCGCTGGAGGGGCTGTTGCAACAGGAGCGTCGTTACCGGGAAATCTGCTACGAGCATATCACGACCGATATGAAGCGTGTCTTCCTCGATGTGAAGGTTGCGAACAAGCCCTTGCAGAAAGAGGAGCAGCAGATGTTCTACTACGCCGTGATGCAGCGCGTGATGAGCGATTCGAAACTCCGTCAGTGCGGTTTCCGGCCTAAGGAGGGCTCTTACCTGACCGACCGAGAGCAATTTGCCGCGGCGGGACGTATCACGGCCAAGCAACAGGCGGCGCTGGTCCGCGCGTATCTGGTGGACTACTTCCGCTCGGCGGCTCCGGACTTTCGTTGTACGGACGAAACGCTCCTGACGGGAATGATGTGCCGCTTCGCGGATATGAACTTCACGGAGCAGAGCCAGAAGGTGCAGCAAGAGTATCTGAAAGTCTACGAGCGTCGCAAAGCCCGTCTTCAGGAGCAGATCGATGCTTTGCAGGCAAAAGCCGAAGCGGAAGAAAAGGTCGCTTCGATGCAGGAGACTCCGGACTTCGAGCCCGAGGAACTCCCGGATCTGGTGCCGGACGAGATGCCCGACGCAGAGCCGTCGCCGGAGCCGCTTATTATTCCGCTGGATCCCGATATCGAACCCGACACCCGAATGCCGGAGGAGATGAAAACGGCGGCATAGTAACAACATGAACTAAATGTCCAAACCGACGGAGCAGGTCATGCCTGCTCCGTCTTTGCATTACTACTGTTATGAATAAGATTTCAGAGATTCCGGAACAGACACCTATTGCAGAAAAACCGACAGTAGAGATGCCCGCCGATCCGTGGCGCTGCGAAGAATGCGGTTCGCTCGAAGTGTCCTACCGAACATGGGTGGACAGCAATACGGGACAAGTTGCACCGGCAGCCCCCGAGCAGGATGATTTGTGGTGCGACGGATGCGAAGAGCACACGTACCAGATCCGCGAAAGCGAATTGATGTCCGATACGGTCGAGCCGTGGTGGAAGGATGGCACGACAGAAGAAGATCGGGAAATTATCACCGGACTGAATCCGGAAAATTTCAGCCCGAAGGACGATCGCAAGGCTTTCCGCGACGCCTGCGACATGTGGTGGAACGGCAGGACGAATGACGAAAAGATCCGTCTTTGGCGGCAAGCTACCGCTCCGGAGGAAGAATAACTTAAAGAGAAGAGCCATGAATAAGAATCTGATTGAAAAGATCGCTCCGCAGCTGACGGAGCTGATGATAAAGAAAATGGAAACGCTTACCGAAGCGTGGCGCAAGCCGTGGATCGCCGACCTTGCGCACGGTCTTCCGCGCAACCTGCGCGGCACGCCCTACCGGGGCGGGAATATCCTGATGCTGCTGTTCCTCTCGGAGATCGCAGGCTACAGTACGCCGCTTTTTATGACCTTCAAGCAGGCCAAGGAGGAGGGTCTGAACATCCTCAAAGGCTCCGGTTCGTTCCCGGTCTTCTTCTGGAAACTGTATATCCGCCATAAGGAGACCCGCAAGAAGATTGAGTTGGCGGACTATTACCGCCTGCCGCAGGAGCAGCGGCGGCAATACGACGTGCTGCCCGTGATGCGCTACTACCCGGTCTTCAACATCGACCAGACGGATATGTCGGAACGGCAGCCGGAGCGCTACGCTTCGCTTACGACACCGGCCGAACAGAAAGACTACTCGGACGGTCTGACATGCGAGGTGCTCGATCGGATGCTGGCGGAGCAGTCGTGGCTCTGTCCCATCCTGCTCAGATCCGGCAACAGGGCGTCCTATTCACCGACGCTCGATCGGATCGTCTGCCCCGAAAAACGGCAGTTTCCGGAGAGTGCGGCCTTTTGGACCACGCTTCTTCACGAGGTCACGCACAGTACGGGGCATGCGGAGCGTCTGAACCGTCCTTTTGGCGCTTGCTACAGAGATGCCGACTACATCCGCGAAGAGTTGGTCGCCGAACTTACGGCGGCTTTGTGCGGTGCGATGCTGGGCTTCGCTACGACGCCTCGTGAGGAGAGCGCCGCCTATATCAAGGACTGGCTGGCGGAGTTCCATAAAGAGCCGACCTACCTGTTCGACATCCTCACGGACGTGAACCGTGCCGCGCGGATGATCTCCGAACGGCTGGCCTGCGAACAGGAGCCGGAAACCCCGGGAGCGATTCCGGCCGAAGCGGCCTAAAACACGTAAAACAGATCGTTTAACCTGCGCTGCGGCCGAAAGGCCGCGGCGCTTTCATTATCAGCAATATGCAACAACCCAAAACCGAAGATCGGTACAGCTGCGAAACGCTGCTGCCGATGAATACGCTTTACGACCATGAACATTGCCTGACGCAAGAGGATGTGGACATGGCCAATAAGCTGGTGCGTCATATCGAACGTACCCGTAACCCACGTGTCCCGCAGGTCGGCGACCGGGTGCGCTATACCACGCGCCACGGTGACTTCCACGGCAACGCCTTGATCGAGGCCGTCCGTGAAGACGGAACGCTTTCGATCTGCCTGTGCCCGTACGTGCCTTTCGTGTGGAGGACAGCCGACGGCATCGGCTGCGCGGTCAGCGGAGGGCCTTTTACGATCGTGGCGCCGAAAGCGCTACAACCGACCGGAACCGTGCCGGGGGATTTCTGTGCTTGGGGACATTGCGGCGCCTGCGGCAACGGAGTCGTCCGGTTCTGCGCCGAGGTGCCGTTGTGGGAATACCGGGAACCGGAATCGCTTTACGGCGATTTCTCGACCGAGAAATGGCGCAAGATCAGCCTTTACAAGGATACGGAGTGCCGAAGCAGCGATCTTTACCGGGGCGACTGCATTTCGTTTCGGACGGAGAAGGAATTTCAAATGTTTCTTTCTGATTACGAAGGACCCGCATTCGCAGCTCCCTGCCCGAAATCCGTCATCGTCTGGTGCTATCGGGACGAGCAGACCGCCGTATCGCAAGAGAAATGGGATGCGCTCGATGCTCCCGTTACAGAGCGGCGCATCTACAACGCGCCCCAACCCGTAAAACTCGTCAAGGATCACGGGCGGCACACCACGGTCTGCTATTTCGTCAGACCGGAATTTTCTTATAAATAACTTGATTCTCTATGACTATTAAAAACAAAGAAACACTCGAAAAGTTGCGCACTTATCAGATCGGCGTCATCCGTTCGGTCATCACCAGCCGGCAAGGACGTCTGGGAACCTATCAGGCCGATGCGACAGACCGCGAGCGGCTGGCAGATACGGACGGCCTCGCCTATGAGGAGTATTACGAGTCGCCCCTTACAATCAAACACGACGGTCTTTATCGCAATGTAATCTCCCTCGAATTTTGTGAGGACGGACTGACGCCCGTCTGCCTGATGGACGGCTGGGACGGAGATGATTTCCCGCTTCCGCTTGAAAATCTCTCCTGCGATACCCTGCAAGGCATCGTCGAATGGCTGGAGGAGTACGATTTCATCCCGTCCGCCGAAGCTGCGCCGCAGACGACAAGCGACCTTACGGCAGATTTCGTGGAATGCAGCCTGCCGGAATATCCTACGCGCTACGACGTTTTCCGGCTGGGCGAGTTGCAGAACTTCCTCGATGGCCATGAATCCCCGGATTTCGGGCTGGATCGCGACGAAGCCGCCGCGGAGCGCGACCGTTTGCAGCTTCGGATCTATGCCGAGGCCATTACTGCCTTTATGAAAAGGCAGTCCGCAGCGCTTCCGGGCAATGTGTCCCTGCGCGACTATGCCGAGGCGCTGGTCGATATCGCCTATGAAGCCGGGCGCAGGAAGTTCCGGCCTTCGGACAACTCCCGCGATACGGCCGCGACGCTCATTGCCTGGGGCGACGAGTTCTCCCGGCGGCACAGGAATACGGACTGGACGGAAAAGGAGTATCTCGACGAGATTTACCGATTCACCGACGAGAAACTGCGAAGCGTTCCGAGTAAGGACGATCCGAATGCGGAGTTCGACATCGCCTTTCTGAACCGTACGGCTCTCGAAAGACACGGATACGATACTGCGACGATTACGGACGGCGATCTGCAGAAGTTGGCCGAACGGATGGGTGATTATTATTGCGAGAGCAACAAGTTCAGCGAAGATCTGCGTACGGCCTGCGGCGATTTCGGATTGAAGCTCCGGGACACGACCAATCCGAAATAACACGACACTTCACGTATTGTCAAATCAGGCCGCAGCCCTAAAGCTGCGGTCTTTTAATTGCATATCATTATGAGCTATCAGATTATAACACGTATCACCATTACCCCCGACCTGCGGGTGATGGTGCGCATGGCGGCGAACAACATCCGCCCGCTCGACTTCCGTTACGACGAGGTCGTATCCCTGACAGAAACGCTGCGCACGAAAGGCCGTCCGACGCTCGAACTGGAACTGCTGTCGCTCTTTTTCAAGGGCCTTTGGCAGGGCCGAACCCGCTATGACCGGGCTGTCAGTTATGCGCTGCTGACCGACGGCATCGACAAATACGAGGCGTGGGAACGCTGCCGCGGGGACAAGGAGTACGAACGTGGCCTGCTGCTGCGCATGCGGGGCTTCCTGCACTATCGGCCCGTTCCGTGCCGCTGCCACCTCGAATATCAAAGAAGCCCTGTGCGGCGTATTTATGTCGGATACATCTCTTTTTCGCGGCAGAGGCGCCGCATCTTTCCGAGCGTCATCGACGCGCAGGCTGCACTGGTCGCAAAGGGCTGGAACCCCGACAAGTTCCAAATCGTCGAAGAAGATACCAAAAATCTTAAATCTCAGAAACAATGAAAACCTATCGCATCAACAAATATGCCGAGCGGCTCGCTCAAGGGACGGGCTTCGCTCCCGAATTGATCTATAATATCTCGCTTGTCCGGTTTCAGGGCCGTAACGGCCGCTGTATCGCGGCATGGACACCGGGGATGAAGCGCCCCCCCCGGTATGTCTACAAGGCCCACACCCCGGAAGAATACGACAAGGCTATGGAGCGTATCCGGCAGGAGGCCGAGCGGTTCCGCCGCCATGACGAAGCCGTAGCGCGGTCGAGTGAGGAGTTCCGACGTTCGCTGCGCGTCGGCGACATCCTCTACTCGTCGTGGGGCTGGGAGCAGACCAATATCGACTTCTATCAGGTCATAGCGATCCGCGGCAGCGCGGTAGACCTGCGGCAGCTCGACCAGCGAACTACCGAAGACAGCTATATGTGCGGAACGACCGTCCCGCTGCCCGATGTTTTCAAGGGCAAGACCCATACGCACCGTCTGTCGAAAAATTATATCCGCATCGACTCATACCGTACTGCGTGGAAATGGGACGGGCAGCCCCTGCGGTGCAGTTGGTATGCATAATATAATGCTATTGAGAATATCATTACGCGCTACCGCCTGCATAAAACGCAGTGCGACAAGCGCCGCAAGGAGATCGATCGGGAGATTGAACATCTGAAGCAAGAACGGGAGCGGTTGAATGATCCGCATTGGACGGAAGGGCTGCTCCGTCCGGTCATGGCGGAGATCGTCCGCCTGACTCCTGAGATCGACTGGGAGAATAACGACGAGTTTTATCCGATAGACCTGCGTGGTGCTATCACGGTTTTCGGCAGAACAAAGCGGGGAAGACCTGTCTGCATCACCTTTACCGAGTCCGGACACGATTTGCAGTTCGATTCGGGGCAGATACACAACTCTTTCTCATTGAAAGTGCTGAAGGATATTGGCGGAACGAACAACATTATGGAATCTGTCGGCGACGGAGAACCGCTGCTGCATTATATCCGGCAGCGGATGCTCTTTCTGGAACAACACCCCGGAATGGGGAAATAGACCTAAAAATCAAGCCTTATGAAAATCATGTGTCAGGAGCACTACGATAAGGTAGTGCAATACGCCGAAAGCATCGGCGACAGCACGCTTCGGGAATGTTTGGAGCGCCTCGAACGCCGTGAGCAAAATCCCCATCATCCGTGCCAGATCGAACTTTACAGGGACTTCGCGCCCTATTCGTTCCTCTTCAAGGAACGCTATCCCGACGGGAGTCTGGGCGTTGTCGGCGGATTGGTTTATCATGGATGTCCGGATCGGTCGTGCTGTTTTATCGACCGTCCCTTTCACGGCTGGGCGACCCACACCTGAAAAACCGGTTATTTATGCGTATGAAAATTTTGCGCTATGCTGCAGACAGGGACAATCGGTTCGGAGATGTCCGTACCACCGTATCCGACCTTCGTCGGGGAGTGTATATCCGATTTGTCCCATGTTTGCTGCGGCGAATGACGAGCGATAAGACACAACTCTTGAAGGCGTATGCCGGACAAAGCACGGAAATTGCATATCATCAGGATAATTCGTATATTTGTAAAGCGAAACGAACTCCGGCCCATGACCATATTCGATGACTATATCCGAAATAAAGGCTGCTGCAAGGTCTCAAAGACATTACTTTGGGACTATGACTTGACGCAGTTCGACTGGCAGCGTTCGCGTAAGGTCGTCGTGCAGCGCATCATAGAACGGGGATGGCTCCGGGACTACTTCGCGGCGTTCGACCTCTACGGAGGCATCGAAGGCTTCCGGGAAATTATCAAAGAGGTTCCGACACTCTCGGCGCAGGATATGAATTTCGTATGTACGGCTTTCGGCCTTAAAAAAGAGGAATTGAGATGTTACACACGCAGACAGTTGCGCCGCAGACACTTGGGTTGTTGAAACAGTTGGAGGCCGAGCCCCGGCTTGCGGCGTTCAATCTGGCCGGAGGTACGGCTTTGGCCTTATATCTGGGGCATCGTGTGAGTGTCGATCTGGATCTGTTCACTCCGGAGTCGTTCGACGCCGGGGAACTCGAAGCGTTTCTTTCGCAGCGATACGGATTCCAAACGGCCTTCAGGCGCCCCGACACGCTGAAAGGCATGATCGACGGCGTTAAGATCGACTGCATAGCTCACAAATATGCATATCTCCGGCAGCCCTATGCGGAATCCGGAATCCGTTTATACAGCATCGAGGATATCGTCGCCATGAAGCTGTCTGCGATAGCCGACGACGGTTCGCGGCTCAAAGATTTCGTAGATATCGCCTGTCTGTCCACCCGCATCCCGTTTTATGAGATGCTCAAATGCTACGAACGAAAATTTCCGCAGGCAAATGTCATCCGCCCGTTCAAGGCACTCACATATTTCGATGACATCGATTTCGGTGAGGATATCGTCATGCTGAATTTCGAATACGACTGGAAACAGATCGCCCGACGACTGAAAGAGATGACAGTCCGCCAAGAGCATATTTTTTCGCAGTGGCCGTTAAAAGAACAGAAACGTCCCGTAGCGGAGGACAAGGATATGACCTCTATGAAACGGGGTCGGAAGAGATGAATCCGTATCCATGTTAAAAATGTCCGAACCCGGATTTTTATTTTCCATATATCACGATGTGCCGCCCTGCGGCAATACAATAACCTGTTGGTATAATCGTTGGACTGCCGATGAATTTTTTAAGCTAAAAAGTTTGTTTACCTTTATCGGATAAAAACTTACAAAACATGACCAAAGCAGATATCATAAAGCAGATCGCCCGGGAAACGGGCGTCGAAGCCGTGACCGTTTTAGCCGTCGTAGAAGGTTTCATGGAAGAGGTGCGAGCCGCACAGATCCGCAAGGAAAATGTTTTCCTGCGCGGATTCGGAACGTTCCTGATTAAGCATCGCAAAGAAAAGACGGCGCGTAACATCACGAAGAATACGACGATCAAAATTCCGGCGCACGACATTCCTGCATTTAAGCCTTCTCCCGCCTTCCAGCGGCTTTTGGAAAAGAAATGATTGCTACAACGCCCCGATTCGGATGTTCGAATCGGGGCGTTACCGTTTTATCGCTGCCGGTGACCCGTCAGGCATTCAGGCGTGCATGGTCTGCGAGGAACTTCTCCAGCCCGCTGTCCGTCAGCGGATGTCTGAGCAGCCCTTCGATTGCCGCAAGGGGGCATGTCGCCACATCGGCGCCCGCATCGAGACACTGGATAATATGCTGCGTATGACGGATCGAAGCGGCCAGCACCTGCGTTTTGTAGCCATAGCTGCGGTAGACTTTCACGATATGGGCTACCAATGCCACGCCGTCTTCGGAGATGTCGTCGAGACGTCCCACGAACGGAGACACGTAGGTCGCTCCGGCCTTTGCCGCCAACAACGCCTGCCCCACGGAGAATACCAGCGTGCAGTTCGTCCGGATATTTTTGGCAGCAAAATATTTCACGGCCCGTATTCCTGCGGCCGTGCAGGGCAGTTTCACGACGATGCGGGGATGCAGTGCCGCCAGCGCCTCACCCTCTCGCACCATTCCTTCGAAGTCGGTGGCTATGACCTCGGCGCTCACGTCCCCTTCGACGATGTTGCAGATTTCAACGTAATGACGGTTGCAGTTCTCCGTACCCCGGATGTTCTCTTTGGCCATCAGAGAAGGATTGGTCGTTACGCCGTCCAGAACGCCCAGTTCGTGCGCCTTGCGAATCTGCTCCAAATTGGCTGTGTCGATGAAGAATTTCATGGTTCGATAGGTTTTAGGTTTCCATAAAGATACGAAAATTCCATATAGGTTATACCGGATAATATCCGATTTTACATTGCGGAAATTCTTTACGACGCTGTCAGTGTCTGGAAAAAGTCCGTCGGCGGCTGTACGGCGGCATGCTGTCTTCCCGGATACCTCGGGCGGCGACATATCTCCGGTTCGGATTCACGAACCTTTGCGGGGATCGGAATTCTCGTTGCGATTTTCGGTTCTTCTCCCCGGGATACCGCATAGTCCTATACGCCGGACACATCCGTAGAAATCGGATGTTAGGACATTCGAACGTCCGGAATGTAGGCCGTGGGGATCGTTCCGTTTGCGGGCATCGTTTTTTTGCTTTACCTTTGCATCCCTGTAAGGAAAAGCCTTGTTTTTCCGGAAAATTCAGAGAGATAAAACTTTACCGAATCATGTATTGGACACTTGAACTGGCATCGAAACTCGAAGATGCCCCCTGGCCCGCAACGAAAGATGAACTCATCGACTATGCAGTACGTTCGGGTGCGCCGCTCGAAGTGCTCGAAAACCTGCAGGAGATAGAAGACGAGGGTGAAATCTACGAATCTATCGAAGACATCTGGCCCGACTACCCCTCCAAGGACGATTTCTTCTTTAACGAGGAAGAATATTGATAGCCTTCAGATAGGTTAAATGATTGAATATCAGCGCGATGAACAAAGATAATTTGTTTGTCGCGCTGGTGTTTTATGGTGTTATATGGTGCGGTTTGTTTGTTTAAATTGCGGTTTTTCTTCTCAAAAACAGGGTTTGTTTGTCTAAAATACATTACCTTTGTTTCTCCTCAGGAATATTGAATTGGGAGGAAAAGCATATGGGAAGACCGAAAAGACTATATCCATTGGGCAAATTCCGCCTTCGTACACCGAAAGTGGTTGACAAGGAAAAAGCCTATCCTGTCGAGTTGGAATACACTTGGAACAGGCAGATAATTCGCAAGACTACGAATGTCTTCGTCAAAGTTGCGGACTGGAACCAGAACGGCAATCAGGGACGAGGTGAAATTCGTGCAAGTCATGGCGGTGAAGCCAAACGACTTAACCAGTTATTGCTGGCACGTGTTGAACGTATAGACTCGCAACTTGCCGAATATAACGAAAAACATCCTAATCAGATAACCGCTGATGTCGTATCCGGCTTTCTTGCTGACAAACCTCTTGCGCGCCGTGACCAAGGAAAGGACTTCGTGGAGTTTACATTGGAACGTCTTTCTTCTGACTATGCAAGAAACAGAATCGGAAGGAGCCGGTATGAAAACGGAAAGAGTTGCATGAATATATTCCAGACATTCCTGAGGGCTACCCGACAGGGAACCTATCGTTCTGACAGCATTTATGTAGGCGATATGACTCCGGAGTTGTTAGACAGTTATATATCGTGGCGCAGGGAAATCAAGCAGAACAGTGATGCCACTATCAACCACTCTTTGACTCCGATATTAAAAGCATGTGCATACGCCTGTGAAATGGGCATGATGGAACCTGCCGTCAATGCAAGGATTCAAGATATGCGCATTGTAACTAAGGTATCGCTTTCTGAAGAAGAGGCAGAGTTTGACGGCAAAAGTCTAAGTAAGGAACAGATGGCGGCATTGCTTGAATATTACAAGACTTGTACTGAACCGCGCAGAAAAGAATTTCTAGAAATGTTCTTCTTTGCGTTCCACGCCTGCGGTCTCCGTGTAGTGGATGTGATGACCCTGCAATGGAAACATATCGACTTCGCAAGGAAAGAGTTGCGGAAGATTATGATAAAGACAAACAAACGTCACGTCATACCTCTTACTGAACCTGCATTACATATATTACAGCAATGGCGGGAAAAACGTGAGGGATGCCGATATGTGTTCAACCTTGTAAAAGAGACTTTGGATCTGGATGATGCGGAGGCACTGTACAAAGCCCGCAACAATGCCACGAAATGCATCAATCAGTCGCTGGCCGTTGTCGGTGAACAAATCGGCCTTCCGTTCAGTCTCTCGATGCACGCAGCCAGGCACTCATTTGCGGTTTTTGCGCTTAACAAGGGACTATCCATGTCGGTAGTCAGCCGTCTGCTCGGACATAGCAGCACGGATATTACAGAGAAGGTTTATGCCCGTTTCCTGCCGGAAACGCTATCGGCAGAGGTGGCAAAACTAAGCGGAGAATTAATCAACTTGACTATATAATCACTGCGAAAAGATAAAGAATTATGATGTCATTGCCATTTCGAGTTGCATGTATCCTGATAGCAGGATTCCTTATTGTACTGGTTGTAACCTATATATACAAGTTAAACAGCCGTAAGGTATTCTGGGGAGTAGGACTCACTACCATTATTGGTATCCTCATCCTTCTTGGCTTAGGGGTGCTTCGTCCATCTTGGGGAACAGAAACCGGCACGGCTGTCATTGTGGGAATCAGTACCGCTATCGGATGTGCAATAACGCTGATATATGCAGCAGAGGACTTGCATCAAAAGAAGCGAATAAAGGGAAAGAAAATCGTAGAAACTGAATCTATGCAAGAAGATAGGGGTCCAGACCACCATAAAGTGACTTTACCGTCTCGGCTTGATACTGAATTGGCAAGAAAGATCTTTGCCAAAGCCATTGAAGAAGGATATATCATTATCGACGATGACCATTATGAGTGGACTTTGAACAAAGTTCTTCTTGCATATATGTGCGGACGTATCTATTGCGAAGATTATCCTGAGAAAACAATATATGATGAGAAGACATATTGGATGCCTGGCAGGGTGGAATTATTTCCGGGTACTGAATTAGATAAATTATTTAACATGAAAGATCTGACTCAATCAAGGCATACTCGTAAAAACAAAGCTGCGCCCACAGGATCCGAAAAAATTGACAAGTTATTTGAGTAGCCAATGTGCTACTCTTTTTTTGTTTGACAAGCAGCAGGTTATAAATTCATCACTTCCGTGTTATATACAACTCTAACACGATCTCTAACATAGTATCTAATTCATTCTAACACCCAAATTCCTAAGGAGTTTGAACCTTTGCGCCGTGCTTTTGGTACGATGTGCACAGTCGTATCATAGCACGTAAACCCGGCTTACAGTCCGAGTGTGCATAAGGAAGGTTAAGCCATAATACTATAAACTATGGCTCAAAAATTAAATGGAGAAAAGAAACTATGCGACAGGGAACTGCTTGAAAAGATCCTCAGTATAGTAGAGAGACAGGAGAAACTGCCGCCTCCGGCTCACCAAGGCGAACACCGTCTATATGACAACAAGTCTTTGATGGCGAAGTTGAACATCAAAGATAAGTATCTTAAAAAGTTGCGAGACAACGGTTATCTCGGCTACTCGCGTGAAGGTGATAAATACTGGTATACGCAGGAAGACGTGGACCGCTTTCTGCGCCGTTTCCATTATGAAGCTTTCGCTATTGGTGATGAGCTTCCACAACAGGAAGGAGGTGACTATGTTTGACACCATTCATTTGACCAACATGCTTCGTTCGGAAGTAGAAGGCATTCCGGAAACAGGTCTTCCGTTGGATGCCTTTCCGGACAAGATACAGGAGATTATCCTCAATCTTGCCAGATACGAAAATTTCAATGTGGAATATACTGCGTCTATTATTCTTTCCGCTGTTGCTACTGCAATAGGCAACTCTTGTCATATCCGTATAAAGGGCGAGTGGAAAACTTGCCCATCTCTTTATATGATGTTGGTCGGTCGCCCCGGGCTTGGTAAGACTCCTCCCCTCGGTTTTATATATAAGCCGATTAATGAGTATGATGACCGGCTGCATGAGAAATATAACGAGGAATATGACGAATATGAAAGAGCCATGTCAGCAGGCAAGCACGGAAGTGACGGGGAAGAACAGTTGCTTAAGAAACCGCATTTTGTAACGACTGTCATTTATGATTCTACCCCGGAGGCTATGATGAATATTCATCAGCATAATCAGCGTGGGATAACATTGGTAGTCGATGAAATTCTGGCTTTGTTCAATTCGGTCAAAAGGTACAACGGCAAGAACAACCTCATTGAAGATTTGCTGACAGCCTATAGCGGACAGCCGTTAAAGATTATCCGCAAGTCAGAATTGCGTCCTGTTCTAATCAAGAATCCATGTATAAATGTCATAGGTTCAGTACAGACAAATATGCTGCAGGAAGTCTTCCGTGCAGAATTTCTTGCCAACGGATTGCTTGATCGCTTTCTGTTTGTCTATCCCAAAAACAGGAAGATATCCGGATGGAGACGGGAAGAAAGAAATGTCGTCCGTCCTGACATTATGAACCAATGGAGAACAATAATCAACAGAATTTTAAGCATCCCCTGTATCCTTGATGACAAGGGTACAACGGTCAATCCCCGTATCCTTACAATGTCTGACGATGCGGAAGAATACTTTTATGAATGGTACAATGGAATTATTGATGCCGTAAATGCCATTGAGGATGATGCGGATGTTGAAAGCCGCAAGATGAAACTCAACGGGCATGTAGCACGTCTTGCCCTGTTGTTTCAGATAATGAAATGGGCTACTGATAGTGGAGATATGCAATATGTCGAGCGGGATTCCGTAGAATCGGCAATCCGTATGATTGATTATTACGAGGAAACATACCGGAGGATTCAGGAAGCCATTGTCATAAACAGTATCGGCGAAACGAAGGAAGCGTGGCTTTCTCTGTTGGAAGATCAGTTCACTTCCAGGGATGCTGTCATTGCCGGTAGAAAAGTTGATATGTCCCGACGTACCGTCTATTATGCACTTGACCAATTATGCCGGCTTAAGCGCCCTCTTATAGAAAAGCTTCAGCATGGAGTCTATCGCAAGCTTATGACAGAAAACACTGATGCACCTTGCATTATTGCACTTTCATCCTGTCAAGATACCGTGCAATCTTCTCAAAGTGCAAAAGTGCAGAGTGCAACCACACTAAAATCAGAGGATCATGAGTGAATACAGATTCCATTTACAGAAATACCGACCCGGAAGTAAGACTACTTGTCCGAACTGTGGTAAAAGCCGATGTTTTGTCAGGTATGTTGATGAACAAGGCAGCATTAGCTTTCCCGGCAATGTCGGCAAGTGTGATCATGAAAATAGTTGTGGCTACCACTATACACCGAAGGAATATTTCAAGGATAATCCTGATGTGTTGGGAATGGATGAGAAAAGCGGCAAGTCACTTCTTTCTGCCCCTTATAAGACGGCAGATAAAACTCCGTCTTGTATTGTCCCTTCGTATATTCCTTCATCTTATGTGTTAAGAAGTCTGTCACATTATTCAATCAACCCCTTATATCAGTATTTCTGTCATGTATTTGGTGAAAATGAGGCAAGCAGATTGTTTGAAATGTATCGCATAGGGACATCTTCAAAATGGGGAGGCGCAACGGTTTTCTGGCAGACAGATATAAATGGGCAGGTAAGAACCGGTAAGGTAATGTGCTATAATGCCGAAACAGGCCATCGGGTTAAAGAGCCTCAGGCTTTTGTCAGTTGGGCGCACTCCGAGTTGAAATTGCAGGATTTCCATTTGAAGCAGTGCCTGTTTGGAGAACATCTTCTTATTAACTCATCGTCTCCGGTAATGCTGGTGGAAAGTGAAAAGACCGCTGTTGTAATGAGCCATTTTATCCCCGATTATATCTGGCTGGCAACAGGTGGAAAGAACGGTTGTTTCAACAGTGAAGCTATGCAGGTTCTCAAAGGCAGGGAGGTTACTCTCATCCCTGATTTAGGAGCAACCGAACAATGGAAAGAAAAGTCTGTTTTGTTGTCTGGAATATGCAAACGGGTTGTTGTGTCCAATGTCTTGGAATGTACATCCGATGAAGAGCAACGCCGCCAGGGATTGGACATTGCAGACTTCTTTCTGTATTCGCCATCAAAGAGACAGATACTCCGTCAGATGATACAACGTAATCCTGCATTGCAGTTACTTATTGATGAACTGGGGCTGGAACTTATCGAATAGTAAAGGAACTTGTTCCGAGGATTTATAGAAAGTCCTTAACACAATAAGGACTTTTTGCCTGACGGCAATAAAATCCGGTCATTGTCCCGCAGTGCGGACTGGTATAAGAGCAAGCTCAAATATTAATCATTTATCAGAAGAATACCCTATATGAACACAGATATTAAACAGGCCATGCATGTCGAAGCCGGAAAGTCGTTCGGCACAGCAGAGGCGAATGAGAACGAACGACATTGGAATGACGACAAGATTGACAGCAAGAATCAGGATCCGACCAATCACTATGACAAGACCCGAATGAAACTGAATTTCGAGATTGGGCCCGATGGGAAAGTTCATCCGTTGGGATATCAAGAGAAATCGCTTGAGGTCCGTTTGAAGGAACGGTTGACTGAGCTGGGCTGGAAACCTTTCAAGCCGGACAGCAAAATTCAACCAAACTGTTGTGCGAAATTTATCTTCGGAGGCAATCATGACCGTACACTTGAGATGGCATTTGGAACCCAAACCGTAAATCTGGACAAGGGTGCAGATAACAGCCATCTCCAGCGATGTCCGGAAATCGAACAGTGGGCAAAAGATGTCTATGACTGGTGCGCCAAACGGTACGGACAGAAAAATATCATCGGCTTCCAGGTTCATCTTGATGAGAGCAGCCCGCATATCCATGCCTTGATTGTTCCTGTCGGACAACGTTCCAAAAGTGGACGTGAATGTGTCATGTGGTCGGCTAAGTTCGGTAAGAGCCGTTATGAGT
>ERZ1106944.336-NODE-336-length-29448-cov-3.950771_pt1 | contig 29448 bp, 20 predicted proteins | sample MGYA00403672_ERZ1106944 | MGnify/ENA primary metagenome ERZ1106944 (study PRJEB35170, sample SAMEA104062454) | human gut metagenome | biome: human gut; feature: human-associated habitat; material: faeces | place: Denmark | collected 2012-10-16 ...
ATGGTCGCACGGCCCTGGGCGGAGCAGCATGCCTGGACAGTCAATCTCCGTCAGCCTGCCCGTAGAGGGTGTTGATCCTGCTCCGCGAACGGGTCATGGCCTCCAGGATGCCGTTGCCCTTGTCGCGCCGGTAGTCGTAGGCCGTCCACGAATGCACGTATCCGGCTTTCGCCGCCGCCTTCCAGTTCCGGCGGTAGTGGTCCCACGAGAGGACGCTGCGCAGGGTGTGTTCGCGCTGGCGGTTTTCGAACTGCGTGTCGTCGGCGTAGTCGGTCGTCAGCAGGGGCAGTTCCCGGTTGGAATTGATGTACCAGGCGTTCAGCCCGAAGCGGTCGCCTTTCCCGGTGTTGTAGTAGACCTCCTGCAACACGTGCACGTCGTCGAACGCGCCGCTCTTGTTGCGTTCGGTGGGATAGTACGACCCGACGATGTTCATCTCGTCGTCGTAGATGTTCTCCTTCTTGTCGCGGTTGCGGTACTTATAGTCGTTGGCCGAGGACTGGTAGACGGTGCGGGTCGATACCTGCCAGCGCTCGTCGCCCCATGTCAGGCGCAGGAATTCGTCGAAAGTACGGAACATGCCGATGCCCTGGATATATTGCAGCCCGAATCCGTCGGCCGCCGCCGGCGCAGTCGAGAGCTTCACCAGCCCGCCCAGTCCGCCGCCCGTCTCGCTGACCGACGAGGTTCCGTGGAGCAGCGAGGCGTCGTCGATGAAATAGGAGGGGATCATCGAAAAGTCGGTCATGCCCAGCATCGGGTTGTTGATGCGCATGCCGTTCCACGTCACCTGCGTATGCGACGGACCCGTGCCGCGGAACGATACCGTGGAGAGGGTCGCGCGGCCGTACTGCTTGACGAAAACCGGTGTGTTGAACGTCAGCGCGTCGGCCATCGAGAGGGCGATGTTCTCCTTGAGGATCGCCGAGTCGAGTTTCGTCTCCTCGACGCCGATGCTTTTCATCGGACGCCGGCCCCAGACCGGAACCTCCCGGATGGCGATGGCGCCTTTCCCGCGCCACTCCCCCGCGCCGGCGTCCTGCGGGGTTTCCGGCACGTCGGACGGCGCCGGCTCGCCCTGCGCCCGCAGCAGCGCCGGAAACAGCAGCATCCAAAGAAACAAGGCGGTTGTTTTCATGCTCTCCGGTTATTTCCAGCAAAACGCTCCGGGCGCGACGCCCACGTGAAATTCGTCGACAGGCTCGCCCTTGGCCGTATAGCGGTAGACGACTCCTTGCTGCTGGTAGTCGACGGCGTCGGCAACGTACACGTCGCCGTTGGCCGGATCGACCGTCAGTCCGTAATATTTGGTCTCCCTGTATTCGAGGAACGGGCGCACCGGAAGCTGCTTCCCGGCGACGGGCATGCGCCAGACGTCCCGGTCGATCCAGTAGAGCGTGTCGCGCGTGCCGTTGAGCTGCATCTCCGACGGGGAGTCCCCCTTCCGGAACCGGAACTGCTTCTCCACGGAGAACGTTTCGGCGTCGATGCGGTACAGCGACGGGGCTTCATATCCGTAGGGGCTGCCCTCGTAGCCGCCGTCGGTGACGGTCCACAGTTTGTTGTTCCGGTCCATCGCCAGCGACGCGGGCTGGATGCCGACGGTCAGCTGACCGACGACCCGGTCGGTCTCGGTGTCGATTTTGAGGATACGGTTCTGGTAGGACCAGCAGTTCACGAAGACGTATTTGCCGTACTGTACCATCTGCTCCGTGGAGCCGGATTCCGCCGTCATGTCCGGGCACTCGATATACCCCGTGATTTCGTAGCGTTTGGGGTTGACGATGAAGATGCGGTTGTCCCAGATCTGCGTGACGTAGGCCTTTTCGTCCGAAACGAAATGGATGTACCGCGGCGAGGTGAGGTTGGTGATGCGTCCCACCTCGCGGAAGGTGTCGGGGTCGACGGCGAAAACGACATGCGAATTGTTCACCGCGATCCATCCCACACCGTTGTGCAGGGTCATCGACTGCGCCACGTCGCCCAGCTTGAAGGCGTTGGCCCGGTGGAAAACTTCGTTTTCGACGGTTTTCGTTTCCGGGTCGTAATACGACAGCGTGGCGTTTCCGTACTGGAACATGCCCTCGTTGACGATGAACAGCCCCCGTTCCGTCGCCGAGAAATCCTCCGTGCGGCCGTAGTCCCACTTCATGCAGCCGCCGAGGGCGGAGAGGCATAAAGCAGCGGGCAGAATCTGTCGTAAGAATCGTTTCATGCGTTGCGGTCGGGAATGGGGTTATCGGTTGAGGTTCTCGTCGACGGCCATTCCGGCGACTTCGGTCGAGAGTTCGCCCAGTCCTCCGGCGCTGCCGTTGATGGCGCTCTGCACCTTGATGAAATCAATGTAGCGCAATCCGGCGGGCTGTCCGTCGGGCGTCATGGCGTTGCTGATCTTGAACCAGGTCTTGCCGGTTTTGGACGAAGATTCCAGATTGTCGCTGCCCGCGTTGTCGACGTACCCCCATTCGAACGAGTTGTTCGACCAGTCTCCGCCTGGGGTCTGCGTGGTGTTCTGCCGCAGGCCCGTGCCGTAATAGGTATGGGACTCCTCTTCGAGCCACAGGGGATAGTAGTAGTCCTGCGCATGGAACTGTCCCAGATAGGCTACCTGCCCGCTCCGGCCCAGATTGTCGGTCCATTTCACCCCCTGGCGAGGCCCGGCGGGTCTGTAATAGGTCACCGCATACTCCTGGACGGTCCATTCGCCGCCCGTTTCGCTGCCCCGGAGTTCGTACCATTCGTCGTCGGGCTTGCCGTTGCCGTTGACATCCTGCATCACCCACACGACGCCCGGTTCGTTGCTCCCTTCGAACTGGTTGCCGGGGATCGAAAAGTCGTATCCGCCCTTGTTCTCCACGCTGTGGTCGAAGGCGAGGATCACGTAGCCGCCGAAGTTGCCGAGCGAGACGAACTCACCCTTTTTCAGCCGGTTCTCGGCGTAGAGACGGGCCTCCTCGAAGCTCTTCTGGCCGGTGTATCCGGCCATGCCCGTTTCGTTGACGAACTGTCCGGGCGCGGGCAGGAATTCGAGCACCCGGTTCGACGCGGGCTGTCCCGTCGTCGTGATGACGCGTTCCGATTCGCGTTCGTAGCAGGTCACCCGGAGCGTTTTTTCGGTGATTCGCTTCGACGATGCGCGCGTGATGTGGCGCGAGAGGGGTGCGGCCGGGCTTTCGTCCGTGTCCGTCACCCGGAAGGAGACTTCGTATTCGCCCTCTTTCTCCGGCGTGAAGGCGAACATGCGTTGGGTTGCGTCCTCCTGTAAGACGCCGTTCACGTACCATGCATATTCCGGCCCGACGGCGTCGCTCACCTGCGGCCGCAGGAACAGCGTCCGTCCGAGCGATACGCTCCGCACCAGCGGGTCGGCCAGGTAGGAGGAGGGGATGAACGCGATGCGGACCGGAATGACGTCCACGACGTGCACGGCAACCGTTTTCTCGGCCGTGCCGTCCTCGTTGGTCACCGTCAGCCGCAGGGAGCAGTCTCCCGGTTGGGTGCGCATGAAGATGTAGTCCTTTTCGGTGGAGACCGGTACGGACGAGTCGTCCAGATACCATTCGTAACGGGCGTTTTCGCCGTTCTGCACCTCCGGTGCGAACGTGTATTCCCGTCCCGTGAGCACGTATAGCCCCGTCGGCGGCACGATGAGCGAGATGACGGGGGGAGCGAGCCGGTTCACGTCGATGCGCGCCTCCTTCTCGTCGTATCCCGCCCGGTTTTCGACCCGCAGGGTCACATAGACGCGGCCTTCCTCGTTGAACACGTATTCGAACACGCGCGCCGTGGAAACGACCTCGTCGTCGATCGTCCAGCTGTAAGCGGCCTCTCCCTCGTTTTCCACGGTCGGCGTGATCGTCACCGCGCGGCCGATCTTGGCCGCGTAGACGCCTGTCTCGCTGTCGAGGGTGATTCGGGGTTTGCTGTCCGGCAGCGTAATCTCTCCGTCCTTGTTGCAGGCTGCGGCAGCCAGCGCTACCGAGAGCAGCACCGGTATCGCCGTCCGTCCGGCATGACTGAAAAAACAGCTCATATCCTCTTCGTTTAAATCGTTCAACCAATCTTTGCGGATGTTCCGGAGATCCGCATTCGTGCCGTGCGCACGGCATGCGTCCGGCCGGAATTTCGCAGTAGCCTGATTTTACATTCGGGGATATGCCGGAAACCGTTTTTCCTGCCGATCACGATCCATTTCCCCCTGGATTGTAAAACCATTGCAGCGGCAGGTCTTCTGACTCGTTCCGGTCCCGACGCCTTCCCGGTCGCGTGAAAACCAGTGGCAAGAGATTGTCGGGGTCTGATGTGCCGCTTCGGCGGCAGGAACTTACAGCAGAGGGAACTGTTGCCGATTTTCACGGCATTCCCTTTTAATCGCCCGGGGCCGGGGGCCTCGTTCGGCGAACCGTTGCGCAGCAAAGGTATGGAAAAAAGATGAAAAAGAAGATGCGCCGGCCGAATTTTATGCCGGCGGCCTGCCGAAGGTCCCGCCGCCCGGGGTTCATTTCCGGTCGTTTCCGGGGACGGAACAGCTGCGCCGGCCGGGAGGCGGACGCCTGCGCGCAGTTGCTCTCTCCTGACGCCTGAAAACGAAAAAGTCTTACATGTCGTTGACACATAAGACTTTTTGCAGTGGACGGCGTAATCCGTTCCTTCTCTCTCACGCCTCCTGGAGCTGAATCCGAGATTTGAACTCGGGACCCCTTCATTACGAGTGAAGTGCTCTACCGCTGAGCTAATTCAGCCTTTCGGGAACACCGAGGTTCCCTTTGGGACTGCAAATATCTGAAAAATATTTTTTTCTCGCAACAATTTTGCGAAAATTCTCGCTTTTCTTGCTATATTCGCGCTAAAACTGACCCGAAACTGTTTTACGATGATTACTTTTCTGGTGTGCCTGGCGTTGCTGGTGACCGCATATTTCACGTATGGACGCTATCTGGAACGGCTCGTCGGCATCGACCCGGCGGCCCGGACGCCTTGCAGCCGTCTTTACGACGGCGTGGATTACGTGCCCCTGCCGAGGTGGCGCATTTTCCTGATCCAACTGCTCAACATTGCGGGGCTCGGCCCGATTTTCGGCGCCGTGCTCGGTGCGGCCTACGGGCCGGTGGCGTTTCTGTGGATCACCTTCGGCGGCATCTTCATGGGTGCGGCGCATGACTTCATCGCCGGGGTCATCTCGCTGCGCCACGACGGCGCGAGTCTTCCCGAGACGGCCGGGGTCTACCTCGGCGGCGGCATGAAGATCGTCATGCGGCTCTTTTCCGCCGGGCTGATGATCCTCGTCGGTGCGGTGTTCCTCTCGCAGCCCGCATCGCTCGTCGCGGCCCGCCTCGACGTACCGTCGCTCGAAGGCATCGCTTTCGGCGGATTCTCGTGGCTGCTGCTGATCGTGCTGGGCGTGATTCTCGTCTACTACATCGCCGCCACGCTGCTGCCCGTCGACAAGATCATCGGCCGCATCTACCCGGTCTTCGGCTTCGCGCTGCTGTTCATGGCCGTCGGCATCCTCGTCGTGCTGCTTTTCGGCGGCGAATACACCATTCCGGAATTCACCTCCTTCGAAAACTGCATCGCCGATGCGAAGGCCTTCCCGATCGTCCCGATGCTCTTCACGACCATTGCCTGCGGCGCCATTTCGGGCTTCCACGCCACGCAGTCGCCGCTGATGGCCCGCTGCATGCGCAACGAACGCGAGAGCCGCTCGGTCTTCTACGGCGCGATGATCTCCGAGTCGATCATCGCCCTCGTCTGGGCCGCCATTGCCATGGCCTTCTGGGGCGACGTCGCGGGGCTGAACGGCGCCATCGCCGAATACGGCGGCCAGGCGGCCGTGATGATCGACGTGATCGCCAACAAGACGCTGGGCCCGGCGCTGGCCGTCTTCGTGATCTTCGGCGTGGTGGCCTGCGCCATCACCTCGGGCGACACGGCCTTCCGCTCCGCGCGGCTGATCGTCGCCGACTTCATGGGCGTCGAGCAGCGCACGCTGCGCAAACGCATCTATATCTGTATTCCGCTCTTCGCGCTGGGACTTCTGATCATCTTCGGACTGCCGTTTCAGACCATGTGGAGCTATTTCGCGTGGATGAACCAGACGCTTGCAGCCGTGACGCTCTGGATGATCGTCGCCTACCTCCGCCACCGGGGGCGCGCCGTGTGGGTGGGGCTGATTCCGGCTCTCGTTATGACGTATGTCTGCGCCAGCTATATCTTCGTTTCACCGCTGATGCTGGGCATGCAGAACCGTACGGCGGCTTACCTGCTGGGCGGAGGCGTGACGTTCGCGGTCCTTGTCGCCATGATTTTCAAACTCAAAGACAACGATGCAAAAGGCATATCTTGAACCTACGCCCGACCAGACTTTCGAGGTGGTCGGCGAAGGACCCTGTAATTTCGTGAAAGTCCTCGCCCGGTCCCGCGAGATGCAGGCCGCCGGCGATATAGAAGGAGCCTGCAACGAGCGTTTTCAGGCCTTCCAGCGTCTTGCGGAGCTGATTCCCGAGGACGAGGAGATCAATCTCGAATGGAACCACCGCAATTCGCGCGCGGCGCTCGAACTGATCTTCGCCTCGGCTATCGACCACTTCCTGATCAACAATTTCGAAATGTCGGCGGCGCTCTTGGAAATGCTGCTGGAACTCGACCCCGAGGACCATCTGGAAGGGAGCGAACTGCTGGCCTTTGACTACCTGGCCTTGGACGAGCAGGAGCTGTTCGACGAGGTGATCAACGACGTGTCGGACAAGCATCCGGGGCGTGAGGTGCTGCTGCTGTGGTCGGCTTTCCGCCGTGACGGACGATTGCCCGAAGGGGAGTTGCAGCGATTCCGGACGCATTTTGCGCCCTTCTTCGCCGAATTTACCGCCGACGAGCATCCGGCCGACGAAGCGTATCTGCGCGACATCGGGAGCGAACGACCCTCGCCTGCCGCGCAGGCCCGCGAACTGTGGCTCCAGACCGAGAATCTCTGGGTGCTCTGGCCCGGCTTCATCGACGCCCTGCGCGCCGCCCGCTGACGGGCGCCCGCGTGCCGGAGGGCGAAGCCCCTGTCCCGCAAAACAGAACCGCAGCCCGGATTTCCGGACTGCGGTTTTTTGTCGTACCCTCCTCCCTGCGGCCGGGGGCCTACGCTTTCTCTCCGTTCATCAGCTTGTTGAAGCAATGGCGGCAGATCGGTTCGTAGCTGTCCTGCGCGCCCAGCATCACCTGCTTTTCGTCGCTCGTGAGGCGGTGCGAATGGTGGGCGAGGTTGCCGCAGCGGACGCAGATGGCGTGAACCTTGGTGACGTACTCCGCCGTTGCCATCAGCGCGGGCATCGGGCCGAACGGCTTTCCGGTGTAGTCCATGTCCAGCCCCGCGACGATCACGCGCACGCCGTTGTTGGCCAGCCGGCGGCACACGTCGACGATGCTTTCGTCGAAGAACTGCGCCTCGTCGATGCCCACCACGTCGACGTCGGCGGTCATCAGCAGGATGTTCTGCGGCGACTCGACGGGGGTGGAGCGGATGGCGTTCGCGTCGTGCGACACGACCTCCTCCTCGGAATAGCGCACGTCGATCCGGGGTTTGAAAATCTCGACCCGCTGGTGGGCGAATTTGGCTCGTTTCAGGCGGCGGATCAGCTCCTCGGTCTTACCCGAGAACATCGAACCGCATACGACTTCGATCCAGCCCTTGCGGCTGGCATTTTCTAAAAACATAAGTGTAAATAACTCTTTTTTTGTTTATCAGGTTCGCCGCAGCTCCGAAGGAGTCGGTTTCCGCGGCTTATGTTTCGGCGCAGATAATTCCCCTGCCTCCCCCTCCTCCCCTTGAAAAGGGGTGACTTTGGCCCCGAGGGTGTCCTGTCCGGGAGCCTCCGCAGGGCTGTCTTGTGGGGCCGGCATACAAAGATAACCGGTTTTTTCTTTTCTGCAAAGCGAAACCGGGGCTATGACGCCCCGGCGGTTCCCGAAAAACGATCCGGCCCTCCCGCGAGGGGAAGGCCGGATGCGGAACGTGCCGTGCCGGGCGGATCGTCAGTTCGATGTGGGGAACTTGTAGGCCACGGCCACGGGTTTTTCGCAGATGCCGACATACTCCTTCACCTTCTCCATCGTCTTCAGACTGTAAACGTAGAGGCTGCCGGGCTTGCGGCCGGTCGCCGTCGGGTTGTAGGTGGCGATCAGCAGCTGGTCGTCGTCGACCACCGCGGAAGAGGTCGACGGTACGGCGTTCGTGCAGATGTCCATGATCTGTTCGCCGTCGGGCAGCGTGATGTCGGGCTTGGCCCCTTCGGCGGGAACGACCGGGTCGACGCCTGTCATCGCCCAGTGATAGATCTTGTTGTCGTAATCGTAGTAGGCGTTTCCGTTGAGCTTCGTCGTGACGATCCGGGTGTTCGCATTCATCAGCATCGGCTGCACCTCGTCGTAGGTCTTGATTTCGGTCGGACTCGAAAGCGATGAACTGGTGCTGATGATTTTGACGGTTTTCGGCGCCCCTTCGATCGTACGGGCGATGCAGTAGTATTTGGAAGCGTCGTACTGTCCCGCCCCGATGCGGCCCGCTGCCATGTTGATGAATTCATACCCGTCGGGTGCGGCGTATCCCGCGATTCTCGAATTGGGGAATCCGGTGATTCCGGCCTCGGAGAACATGAGGATGTCGCGCACTCCGGCGGTTTTCGAGGCGAACAGTCCCTGCCGGCCGTATCGTGCGGGGAAGGGCGTTTCCCGCACGATGAGCATGTCGGTCGAGAATTCGTAGCGGTAGGCCCTCTCGTCGTCGCCGATCAGATAGGCCCAGTGAGCGGTTCCCGACGTTCTTTCGCCCAGAATCTCTCCGGTGCGGACTCCGTATTCGTCCATCCCCTTCATGCGATAGGTGACGCTCAGCGTCACGGGGTCGAGGCGGTAGATCGAGCCTTCGTCGTCGCCCGAGGAGATCAGAATTCCCGAAGCGTATCCCGGCGAGGAGAATACGTAGACGTCGCGCAGGCTTCGGAAGTCGTATTCCGGGTTGATCGTCAGCAGATTGTCCCAGATCTCCTGGGCGCCTTCGGCCTCCTCCTGCGGAGAGCGTTTCTTGACGAAGGCGAGCGATCCGGCGCCCTCGTCGTCGTTGCAGAGGATCAGGAAACCTTCGTCGAAGCCGGCCTGCACGCGCAGGTCGTAGTAATGGAATCCGATGCTTTCGCCGTTGTCGATCCGCAGGCGCAGCACGTAGCTGCCGGCCTTGTCGAAGGCGTAGTCGAGCGTCGGCGAACTGGAAATGAACGTCGTGTCGACCATGCCGGGGAAGTCTCCCGCAGGTTTTCCGTAGGACCATTCGTAGACGAGGTCCTGCCCGCTTTCGCTCTCCACGCGGAGTTTGTCGAGGTGGAGCGTTTCGGTAGCCTTGGCGTAGATGGTCCGGTCCAGACCGCTCACCGTGATCGGGGCCAGCTCCCGGTACTCCTCTTTGTCGAGTCCGTAGCAGGAGGCCAGTGCGATTCCGCAGCAGAGCGGCAACAGATATTTCGCAAGTTGTTTCATGGCGCTTTCGGTTAATAGTTATTTGCCGGGTCTCTCCAGCCGCCTGTCGTTACGTTGACGCTTCCGGTCGTATAATACTCCAGGTCGGGGTAATTGGTCGAATAGTAGTCGAACAGCGGGCAGAGCACGTAGCGGAGCCAGGCCATCTTGTGGGGGTTCTGCCGGTTGACCATGAATCCCATGCTCATGCGCAGCTGCTGTCCGTTGAGTCCCGTGTAGTAATCGTTGTCGATGTTCTCGCCGTACTGTTCGACCATCGACGCGTAGAGCGTCGGGTTGCTCTCCGCGATTCCGTGGTAGAGTTCCAGCAGTTTCCGGTATTTGTCCTGCCGGAATTCGCCCGTGTACTGATACCACTGCTGGGTGGCGGAGTAGTACCACCAGTAGGGGCAGGCGGCGGTTCCGTCCGAGATCAGGAACCGGTAGACGTTCCGGGGCACGCCTTCGAACTCTTCGTTCTGGGCGATCTGGAGCACCAGCGACGCGGTTTTCGTCATAATCTTCTCCGTGCGCTTCAGCGTCACGTCGATCTGCCCCTCCACGGAGCCGGCCGGGACGATGAGCCTGTCGATCGTGTAGTCTTCGTTCTCGACGGCGTCGATCAGCTCGCGCTGTACGCCGCCCGTGGTGTAATTCGAGGTGGTGTCGTGAATGGCCCTTACCTCGAACGTCCGGTCGCGGTCTGCCGGCATTCCCAGCAGGGTCACGGTTACGGTCTTCTTGACCTCTTTCACCGATTCGTCGAGCAGGGCGAACGAAAAGTCGGTCGAGAGATATTGGTCCAGACTCGGATAGTTCTCGTATTTGAAATAGAGTTTGTCCTTCTGCGACGTGTCGTACATCAGCCACGTGTCGGAACAGGAGGCGAATGCCGCGACGGTTCCGGCCAGGACGGCTATTTTGAAAATGAGGTTTTTCATAAGTCTTGCGTTATTGTCTGTAATTGTCCTCTACGCTCTGCGGGATGGGCATCGTGTAGGTCGCGTCGTCGGTTCCCGCGAAATTGCCTCCCGGTATCGCGATGTCCAGCTGCAATCGTTTCATGTTGAAGAAATCCTCGCCGTCGGCGAAAAACTCCTTCCGGCGTTCGTTGATGATGTTGTTTTCGGTGATTTTGCCCGTTTCGCGCTCGGCGAAAGGCGTCAAGTCGCGCGACTTCACCACGTAGTCGAGGTATTCCGTCGCCTTGTCCGGGTCCTTCGTGAGGTTGGCTTCGGCCACGATGTAGTACATTTCGGGAATCCGGATCAGACTCGGTCCGGGGATTGATTTGCCGCTGTACGTGGGGTTGCTCTCTCCCTGGGCGTACATCTTGTTGTAGTGCTTGATGCACCACGAATTGCCCGTGTCGAACCAGGTCGAGTAACGCTTGTCCGTGCCGGCCAGGTCGGTGGAGTAGATTTCGGAATACTGGCTGGAGAGCGCAAGGGTTCCGCCCTGGTAGATGTGATTCCGGTAGAAGTTGTAGGTGTACTGCGTCGAGTAGAGCCCGAAGACGGTCTCCTGCATGTTGAGCGTGCCGGTCTCCACGGCGTTCCAGGCCTCGGCGGTCGTCATCAGCGGGAATTTGCCGCTGTCGATCACCTTCTCGGCGTAATCCTCGGCCAGGTCCAGTTTGCCCATCGTCCAGTAGGCGCGGGCCAGCAGCGCCTGTACCGCGTAGAGGTTCAGGTGCGTGATGCGGCAGCTCGTGAAGCCGTCGGAGGCGTTGTCGCGGGTCGCCGTCACCAGTTCCTCGTCCGCCGCGAGGTATTTCTCCGCCTCGGTCAGGTCCGCGACGATCAGTTCGAACACCTTGTCCAGCGAACTGTACGGGGTGACTTCGATGCCGTATGTGGTCACGTAGGGAATGGCCTTGGCTTTGGCCGCGGCGTCGCCCGATGCGAACGGCACGGCGAAGATGCGGGCCATTTCGAAATGGAGGTAGGCGCGCAGCGCCAGCAGTTCGCCTTTGTAGAGCCGGATGTGGCGGAATTCGTCGTCGGATTTGGGCAAGACGTGCATCAGCGCCTTGTTGACGTATCCGATGGCCTTGTATCCGTTGATCCAGAGGTTTTCGGCTACCGTGATGGCGTTTTCGTGCTCCCACAGGCGCTGTACGACGTAGGCCAGGTTGTCGCTCTGGCTGATGGTGAAGTTGCCGGTCATCAGTTCCGGATAGGCGAACGTGAGCGCGTAGGCGAAGAGGTTCTTGTTGGTTCCCATCTCGGTATAGATGCCGTAGATGGCGTCTTCGCAGCCTTCGGCCGTCGAGAAAAGTTCCTTGTCGGTCACTTCCGATTTGGGATTGACGTCGAGATACGCTTCGCAGCTGCCCAGCAGCAGCGGCAGAGCCAGCAGGATGTAGCTGTATTTTTTCATTCGTTTCATGGTCTCGGCAATATTAGAACGTGGGACGGAATGTCAGGTTGATGGTGCGGCAGTAGGGGTAGCTCGTACCGCGTTCGTACTTGACGGTCGAGAAGCGTACGATGTCCGATACGCCGACACCTACGGCCAGACGCTTGAATCCGAGCCGTTTGAGGAATTTCGGCTGGAACTCGTAGGTGAGCGTCGCGCTCGAAAGCCACAGTTCGTTGAGCCGCTCCACGAAACGCTCCGAGTTGTGCGGGGTCGTCGAACGCCGCTCCTTGATGGCGAGGTAGCGCGACAGGTCGCCCGGGTTCTTCCAGCGGTCCGTAAAGGCGCGTTCGTCGACGTTGTAGCGCGGGTCGATGTCTTCCACCTTCTCCCAGAGGGTTTTGTTGTAGGTGTCGCCGCCGAAGGTGTAGCTGAAGACGAAGTTCAGCGACCATCCCTTGTAACGCAGCGTGTTGAGCCACGTGCCTTGCAGTTTGGGCTGCGTGTTGCCCACGACCACCTCGTCCTCGGCGTCGTACTTGAAGGTGTATTCGCCGTTTTTGTTGATGAAGATTTCCTGTCCCGTGGCGGGGTCGATACCGGCCGAACGCACGGCGTAGATGTCGTACTGCGAGCCGCCTTCCCGGAAGCGCAGTTTCAGCGGGTTGTCCTCTTCGAGCTGATAGGCGGTGTTCTTCAGCTTGTCGCTGATCTGCTTGATGCGGTCCTTGACGTGCGAACCGTTGATGACGCTCGTCCACGCCCAGTTCTTGTTGCGGATCACCTGCCCCGCCACCGAGAAGTCGTAACCTACGTTCTGGTTCTCGCCGAAGTTCACGACGATGTCCTCTGAACCGGTCGACGCCGGGAGGGGAATCGTCATCAGCTGGTCCTTGGTGGTGTTGCGGAAGTAGTCGAAGCTCATCACCAGCCGTTCCTTGAAGAGCGTGAGGTTGATGCCGAAGTTGTTCTTCAGCACGCGCTGCCACTTCAGCTCGGGGTTGCCCATGCGGATCGGCACGGTTCCCACGCCGGTGTAGTAGATGTTGCTGTTGCTGTACTTGTAGGTCGTGATGGCCTGATAGGGGCTGCCGGTGGTCTGGCCGTTGTATCCCCACGACCATTTGAGGCGGATCACGTCGATCCATTCGACGTTTTCGAGGAACTTCTCCTTGTGGAGGTTCCATCCCAGGCCGAACGACCACATCGGGGCGAACCGGTTCTCCTTGCCGTAGGCCGACGATCCCGACGTGCGGTAGGAAACGTCGGCGAAGTACCGGTTCCGGAAGTAGATGTTGCCGCTGGCGAAGAAGCCGACCTTTGCCAGCAGCGTCTCGGTTCCGCTCGGGAGGTTCGAGGAGTCGTATCCCAGGGCGTATTTGATGTCCGAGAGGTTGTCCTTCAGGAAACCCATCGCCGTGATGTAGGAGGTCGTGGCGTTGGTGTGCTGGATGTCGCTTCCGGCGTTGATCACGAATCCCGAGCCTTCCTGTCCGATGTTGCGGCCGTAGTTGAGCACGATCTTGCCGTCGTAGTTGAACGCCTTGCCCGTGCCCAGTCCGTAGAGACCGCGCTTGGCCGGGTCGTTCTCGCCGAGGAACTGTGCGTCGTCGGGCGAAACGTATTTGTCCGACTGGCTGCTCTTGACGTCGATGTTGAACTGTCCCGAGACGTAGAAATCCTTGGTCACGTACCATTTGGCGTCGACCGTGTTGCGGAGGGTCTGGTTGCGCGAGGTGCTGAAACTCGACAGCGTGGCATTGTAGAGCGGGTTGGCCTGGTAGCCTTCGCTCGTCGTCGAGGTGTCCTCGGGGTCGAAATAGAAGGCTTTGACCAGTTCGCCGTACTCGTCGTAGGGCGACTCGTAGGGGTTGAGTTTCGTGTAGGCGCTGAATTTGCCGTAGGGCGAATCCGTTGCGTCGGTCAGCGTGTAGTTGGCCGTGTAACGGAGCGTGAGTTTGTCGCGCATGTGGTAGCCTATCGAAAAGTTGAGCGTGTAGTTGCGGCGGTTGTCGCCCTTCATGACGCCGTACTTGTCGCTGAAGCGCAGCGACGCGCGGTAGTCGATCTTCTGTGCGCGGCCGCTCAACGAGAGCGAGTGGGTGTGGCTGAACGGTACGCGCAGCGGGGCGCGTATCCAGTCGGTGTTGACGCCCCGGCGGACGTTCTGCAATTTGTAGGCGTAAGCCTTGTCCATCGCGCCGTTGTCCGATTCGTAAAGCCCGGCCAGGCGTTCCAGTTCCAGTTTCTGCGCCGCGTTGCAGAGGTTCATCGAACTCAGGTCCGGGATGCTCAGCTCGGGCACGAAGTTGTAGCTCAGGCGGGGTTTGCTGTCGGTCACCTGCTGGCGTTCGATGACGATTACGCCGTTGGCCGCCCGGTCGCCGTAGACGATCGAGGCCTGCGCGTCCTTCAGGACGTCGATGCGCTCGATTTCGTACATGTCGAGGTCGTACAGCTCTTCCATGCTGATTTCGGCGCCGTCGAGGATGATCAGCGGGTTGTTGTAGGCCTTCTCCTCGGCCGAGGTGGCGATGGAGTTCGAGCCGCGGATCAGGATTTCGGGAATGGCGTTGGGGTTCGAGCCGAGGGCGTTGTTCTGTACGACCACCATGCCCGGGGTCACGGCGCTCAGGGCCGACATCAGGTTGGTGTTCGAGATGGCCACGAGGTCTTCGCCCTTGATCGAGGTCACCGAACCCGTGTAGGTGCTCTTGTTGCGGGTGAACATGCCGTTGACCACCACGTCGTCGATGCGCGTGCCGCCCTCCTTGAGGGTGACGTTCAGGCCCTTCGCCGAGCCGGTGATGATCACCTGCTGGGTCTCCATGCCCAGGAACCCGACTTCGAGGACCGCAGGGCTGGTCTTGGTCGAAAAGGAGAAGGTGAACTGGCCCTTTTCATCGGTCGAGACGCCCTGTCCCGAGCCGCCTTTCAGAATGACCGATGCGCCGGGGAGCACCGTCTTGCCGGCGTCGCGCACGGTTCCGCTCACGGTGAACTTGCGCATCTTGACCGTCGAGTCGTAGACCAGCACGACGTTGTTCTCGATGGCGTATTTGAACGTTGACCCGGCGATGCACTTGTCGAGCAGTTCGTGTACGGTGACTTTCTTGAATTCGCCGCTCACGGCCGGGAGCCGGCGGATGTCTTCGGGGTCGTAGGCGAATTTGATGCCTGTCTTCCGGGTGATTTCGTCGAGCACCGCCGTCGCGGGTCTCTCCGTCAGCGTGACGGTAAGCGTCGCGTTCAGGTTGATCGGTTCACCCCCCCCTGCGCCCGGGCCGTAGCGGCTGTGCAGCATAACAAGCCCACGACCAGCGACAGCCGCAGCGCACGGCTGAAAAGTTGTAGAATTCTTTGCATGTGTTTGGGTTTTAGGCAGACCGGCCGCCCCGGCCGGTCTGCTCGGGTTTTAGTTCTTCTGTGACGGGAACAGGCTGCGTTCGAGTACGTAGATCATGCCCTGGTAGTGGGCGCGGGTCTCTCCCGTAGCGCTTTTCACGCGCGAACGCAGCAGTTTCAGGATTCGGTCGTTGACGTTGACGAACAGCGCGCGCGACTCGTCGATCGACCGCAGCTGCACGTTGTACTGCCAGCCGTAGCCCGACGACAGGGCGTCGCTGTTCCAGAGCTGCGAGGCGACGTATCCCTTGCCATGCTCCTCTTCGGCCTCGCGCAGCGGGCCGAGGTAACGCTCCACGATGCCGCTCCGGTCGAGACCCATCAGCGCGATCTCGTCCACCGAGGGTGCGTAGGCCTCCGCGATGCCGCCCAGCTTCATGCGCTTGGCCTCGCTGGAGGCGACGTCCGCGGCCGCGTCGACGAACATCCGCTGGATGAGCCGCTCCGACGGCGACACCGGGCCTCCCTTGATCGTGCTTTCGAAGACGATGTTGTAGAGGTCGTCCATATACTCCTGCGGCGTGTAGGGATCGTCGGCGATGTGCGACGAGAGCGTGACGTTCTTATAATAGGTGAAGAACGCGCGGCAGAAGTTGAAGCGCAGGATGAACGAGAGGTCCACGTGCAGCGGCAGTTTTTCGGTCAGCGCGGGCTGTTCGAGCCATGCCGAGTCCTTCATCTGCGCAAGCACCCATTTCAGCGATGCGCGCTGCAACTCCTTCGGGACGGAAACGGCCTGCGGACCGCCCGCCGTGTTGCTGTTCACGTCCGTGAGGTAGATGCCGCCCACGTTGAGCATCACGGCGTTCACGTAGCGCGCGAACTGTCCGGCCGCGGCCTCGTAAAGCTCCGTGCGGATTTTCAGGTCGGGGTCCTCCTCGTCGGTGATCCACTCCTCCATGTGCGAGAGGACGTATTTGAGGTTGCCGATGCCGTAGTCGCCGGCCTTGATGTGGTCGTCGCCGAGGTCCTCCTCGATGGCGGTGGGGTCGTAGCGGGCGATCACCTGCTGGCGGCCGTAACGGTAGATCGGGTCGCCGACCTTCTCGTCGATCCATCCGCGGATGGTCTTCTCCTCGTCGAACATGTCCTTCTTGTCGGGCAGCGGCGTGTAGGCGTATTTGATGACGTAGTCGTCATAGGGTCCGAGGTCCGGCGGGGTGAGTTTCACGCCCTTGTCGCCCGGCTGGGCCACGTAGTTGAAACGCGCGTAGTCCATGATCGAGGGGGTCGTGCCGTGCTGCTGCGTGAACGATGCGCTGCGGAGCGAATCCACGGGGAAGGCGCTCGATGCGGCCATGTTGTGCATCAGTCCGAGGCAGTGTCCCACCTCGTGGGCGAGGATGTACTCCAGCGACTCCTGGAATACGTCGTCGGGCAGCTCCTTGCCGCGCACGCGTTCGTCGACCTGTGCGGTCTGCACGAAACGCCAGTTGGCTGCCAGCTTCACCACGTCGTTGTACATCAGCACCGAGGCGTTGATGATCTCGCCCGAGCGGGGGTCGACCCACGAGGGTCCCATGGCGTTGGCCACGGCGGCCGGGACGTAGCGGATGCAGGAGTATTTCAGGTTGTCGGGATCGAATTCGGGATCGTCCTTCGGGAAGTCCTCGATGTGCATGACGTTTTTGAATCCGATCTTCTCGAAGGCCTTGTTCCAGCGCAGCACGCCGCGGCGGATCGGTTCGCGCCACAGCGCGGGGAACGCGTCGTCGAGGTAGAAGACGATCGGCTTGACCGGCTCCACGAGTTCGCCGCGTTTCCAGGCCTCCAAGTCTTTGGGCTGGATGTTCCAGCGGTTGATGACCGAGAAATCCTCGATCTTGTCCTTCTTGCCGTTGATGCGCGACATGTCGGTTAGGAAGATGCCGATGCGCGAATCGGCCAGGCGGGGCCGCATCGCCTCTTCGGGCAGCAGCAGGATCGTGCGCGTGACCTTCACGGTCATCGGCTCGTCCTTCTTGATGACCATCAGGCCCAGCAGGTCGGCCGTCACCGAGTAGGAGAGATAGGATTTGACGGTCACGTTGTCCTCGAAGGACTTGATCTGGCCGATCACCGAACCTTCGGACTTGAACTTGCCCGTGATGTTCACCACGCCGCCCTTGGTGCTTTTGATCGGGGCGAGCAGTTCGTTGTCGCCCGAGAAGAACTTGGTCATTTCGATCACCATTGCCGAGCTGTCGCGGTTGTAGCAGACCAGCGGGTAGGAGTGCATGATCGGCGGGAGGGTGCTCCGGCCGATGGCCTTGGACATGTGGGGATCGTTCGTGTCGTGAACGGGCGGCACGACGGCCTGCGAGAGGTAGATCGTCGTGTCGATGCGCGTGAACTTGACGTGGATGGGGTCCGTGGGTTTGTAGCCGATGGTCCCGAGGTTGGTGTCGCTGGCCTCCGAGATCGTGGAGGCGATCAGCATTTCACGGCCGATCGTCTTGAGGGGAACCTCCACGTAGAGCTTTCCCTTGAGCTTGTGGAGCGTCAGGAAAGGCCCTTTGGCGGTGAGGCACGATTTGTCGTTGACGAACATTTTGGTGTACTTGTCGACTTTGGGTTTGGCGACCTCCTCGGTTTTCGATTTTTTCTTTTTGGATTTCGAGGCCGCCGCCCCCGACGCCGGGGCGATCAGTAGGCCTGCCGCCAGGAGCAGGACGCAGAGTTTGGATAGTGAACGCATATAAGTAAAATTGGTGAATATACGTATTTTTGTAAGTATATAACGTGTTTAAGTTTCAGAATGTTAAGAAAAAATCGTTTTGTCGTATGATTTGTTTTTGCCGATATCCTGTTCGGGTGCGGGGTCGACGCACAAAGATATAAAAAATAGGCCGAATGGTACATTTCGGCCGTTTTTTGACCCTGTTCCTTTCGGCCGCAAATCCCGGAAAACGGGGTTCGGCGGGCGGTTTTGCTGCCCTATGGTCGCAAAACCCCTGCCGCGCGGCTGATGGAATATTGCGCGGCAGGGGTTGTTTTCCGGAAAGCCGGGGATTTACTTGCAGTCGTCGATGCGGGTGATTTTGGCCCCGAGGGCATTCAGACGGCCGTCGATGTCCTTGTAGCCGCGGTCGATCTGGTCGATGTTCTGGATGGTCGAGACCCCTTCGGCCGACATGGCCGCGATCAGCAGCGCCACGCCCGCACGGATGTCGGGCGAGGTCATGCGCGTCGCGCGCAGGCACAGCCGGTGGTCGTGGCCGATGACCGTGGCGCGGTGCGGGTCGCAGAGAATGATCTGCGCGCCCATGTCGATCAGTTTGTCGACGAAGAACAGACGGCTTTCGAACATTTTCTGGTGGATCAGCACGGCGCCGTTGGCCTGCGTGGCCACCACCAGAAAGATCGACAGCAGGTCGGGCGTCAGTCCCGGCCACGGGGCGTCGGCAATGGTCATAATCGAGCCGTCGAGGAACGTGTCGATGCTGTAATGGTCCTGCTGGGGGATGTGGATGTCGTCGCCCCGCTGTTCGAAACGGATGCCCATGCGGGCGAACTGCGCGGGGATGATGCCCAGGTTCTCGAACGACACATCCTTGATCGTCAGCTCCGAACGGTTCATGGCGGCCATGCCGATGAAGCTGCCCACCTCGATCATGTCGGGCAGCAGCCGGTGCTCCGTGCCGCCCAACGCTTCGACGCCTTCGATTTCGAGCAGGTTCGAGGCGATGCCCGAAATCTTCGCGCCCATTCTGTTGAGCATTTTGCACAACTGCTGGAGGTAAGGTTCGCAGGCCGCGTTGTAGATCGTCGTCCGGCCTTTGGCCATCACGGCGGCCATCACGATGTTGGCCGTGCCGGTCACCGACGCCTCGTCCAGCAGCATGTAGGTCCCTTTCAGCTCCCGGCCTTCGACCATGAAGAACTCGTCGGCGATGTCGAAGTTGAACTTCGCGCCGAGTTTCTGGAATCCGAGGAAATGGGTGTCGAGCCTGCGTCGGCCGATCTTGTCGCCGCCCGGCTTGGGGATGTATCCCACGCCGAACCGCGCCAGCATCGGGCCGATCAGCATGACCGAACCCCTCAATCGCGTGCAGCGTTGGCGGTAATCGTCCGATTTGAGGTATTCAAAATCAATGTCGCGGGCGCAGAACGCGTAGGCGTCTTCCGCGAGCTGCTCCACTTCCACGCCCATGCAGCGGAGCAGTTCGATGAGCTGCATCACATCGAGAATCCGGGGGATGTTCCTGACGACGACCCGCTGGGGCGTCAGCAGCGTGGCGCAGAGTATCTGCAACGCTTCGTTTTTGGCTCCCTGGGGCGTGATTTCGCCCCGCAGTCGGTGGCCACCTTCGACTTTGAAAACTGCCATATGTGCTGTCGTGTGTTATCCGTCTGAAAAACAAACCGCTCCGGACCGGTCGGCGCTCATGCCGGCTTCCGGAGCCTCCTTTACTTTACAAAGGTAGAAAAAAGAACGGACGGAAACAAAACTGAATCGCATGCCGTCCGACAAAATTTCCGACCCCTGAAAGTGCCCTAACGGCGCCAAAGATAGTGGGATTCGGGGCTTTTTTCGGGGTTTTGGAAAATATTTTCGCGAAAAACTTTTGCGGATAACTTTTTTGTTGTACTTTTGCAATCCGTAAAAATGTCTGAAACAATAAAAACTATATAGCTATGGCAATGAAGAGAACATACCAGCCTTCGCGTCGCAAGCGTATCAACAAGCACGGTTTCCGCGCTCGTATGGCTACGGCTAACGGTCGCAAGGTGCTGGCTGCGCGCCGCGCAAAGGGCCGCAAGAAACTGACCGTATCGGACGAGTCGACGTTCAAGTACGCTTAATTTCCTGCAGGAAAGATTTAAGGTCGGCTTTTTGCCGGCCTTCTTTCGTTTAATGCCTGTTGTGCCGTTATGCTTTCGATCCGCCGGGCTTCCGAAGCCGATTGCGCGCTGATCCGCCGTCTGGCCGGGGAGGTCTTCCCCGCCACCTACCGCGAGATCCTCGCGCCCGCGCAGCTGGATTACATGATGGAGTGGATGTACTCCGAAGAGAGCCTGCAAGGGCAGTTCCGTGCGGGGCATGTCTGGTTCATCGCCTCGTCCGACGGCGAGCCGTGCGGCTACGTTTCGGTCGAGCGGCAGGGCGGGGATCTGTTCCACCTCCAGAAAATCTACGTCCTGCCCCGTTTTCAGGGCCTCGGCGCCGGGGAGTTTCTGTTCCGCCGCGCCGTGGAATACATCCGCAGCGTGCATCCCGGACCCTGCATGATGGAACTCAACGTCAACCGCCGCAACCGCGCGCTGCATTTCTACGAACGGATGGGCATGCGCCGCCTGCGCGAGGGCGATTTTCCGATCGGCGACGGTTATTATATGAATGATTACATCATGGGGTTGGAGATCGTCTGACCCCGTTTTCGGTTTCCTGCTTATTCCTCCAGCACCCGTTTCACGCCGCGGTTTCCGACGACCGATATGCGGCTGCCTTCGATCAGCACGGCGCGGCCGCGGTTTTTCCGCCGGTTGAGTTCGTTCTGTACGTTGACCGCTATCACGCGGCCGTCGTGGAAGGTCGAAATGTCGGGAAAAATCGTGTGTCCGACCAGGAGCCGGTCGGCGTCGTAACGGCGCAGCAGCGCGTCGGTCTGTTCCGGCGTCAGCGGATCGTATTTTTCATCCGCGCAGACCATCCCGCGGTACCAGACCGGCCCGGCCGAACGGTACAGGAATTCGAGCGTCGGGTCCTCCCTGCGCTCCTTCGAGGTCCGGTAAAGCCCTTCGCTCATCCGGGCGTTGAGCGTATCCATTTCCAGATCGCGTTCGAGCAGTCGGGCGCTCAATCCCGCGTGTACGAAGAGGTTGCGGCCGATGCGCAGCATCGTGTTGCGGGTCGCGAGCCAGCGGCCGAGTTCCGTGTCGGGCGAGAACAGTTGGCGGTAATTCTCCATGCCGAGCTGCCGCGCCGTTTCGAGGTACTTCCCGCGCGTGTAGCGCACGTCGCCGGCCAGCACCATTCCTTCGTGATTGCCCAACAGCAACACGGCGGCGCCTCCCGCGTCGGCGGCCTCCTGTTCGAGTTTGTACATCAGCCACAACAGCGGCAGCACGTCGTAGCCGCGGTCGAAAATGTCGCCGATCACCGCCAGCTGGTTGTTTCCGTAGCTCCACCGGCAGTCGTCGTCGATCACGCCGTGGGCCTGGAGGAGCGTCGCAAAACTTCGGAAATCGCCGTGAAGGTCGGACGTGACGAACAGTTTCGGGGCCTGCGGGAGTTCCCGGGGACCTCGCTCGACGACGTGCGGCGTGACGCTGAAGAGGTATGCGCCCCGGCTCGAACGGACCTCGACCGGGCCGCCTCCGTAGGGCATCACGCGGACGCGCCCCCGCTTGTCGGCGGTCGCTGCATAGGCGCCCTTTTCCGCGTCGTAGACGATATAGGGTCCGTCGGCCGGGTGTTTCCGGCAGAGGTTGTATTTCGTCGGTTTCGGCTGTGCTGCGGCGTCCGCCGTCGGGAGGGTGCAGAGCGCTGCGGCCAGAAGCGCTCCGAACAGCAGGGTCAGGCGTTTCATCTTCCGGTGCGATTCGGGGGCGTTATTCGGTCTCCGTCTTGAACAGGTTCACTTCGCCCCGCTCGACCTTGCCGTGCATGTCGGCCAACTCTGCGATTACGGGGGATATGTATTCCAACGTGTCCGTCACGGCCGATTTGTCGCCCTCGCCCTTGATGCGGTAGAGCATCGCGGCGTAGAGCGCGCGGAAGCAGAGTTCCGTGTCGTTCATCCCCGGGTTGCCCAGAACGCTCCGCAGGCGCGGCAGCTCGGGTTCGAGGCGGGCGTACGTCTGGCGGTAATGCGCGCCGACGGGGAGTTTCATCAGCTGGAGATGCAGGTCGTGCAGGTCCTGAATCAGGTGGAGCGTATGTTCCAGATGCCCTTTCTCCTCCTTGCCTTCCTGACGGAGCAGGTTCGCCAGATCCATGTACCAGAGCAGGAAGACGTGCTTCTGCTCCTCGCCGATGTCCTTGCGCGGGGCGATCAGCGTCGAGAAGATGGCCTCGGGGCTGAATTGCAGCGCCCGGAGCAGATCCTCCAGCTGCCAGAGGTAGAGAATGTATTCGGCGATATTCTCCCGCCGTTTTGCTTTTGCGATGTCCATAGTTAGAATTCATAATTCACAATTCATCATTCACAATTTTACTTTGCTGAAATAATCAGCATCCGCAAACTCAACAATTGTGAATGATGAATTGTGAATTTTGCATTATTTAATCCACGTTTTCGGCCCCGTGAGGTGCTTGAGGAAGTACTGCTGCGATTTGAGGAGGTTGCGCGACTGGAGCACCATGTTCTTGGTCTCGGTCAGGATCGTGAGGTACAGCATGCTCGCCTTGGTGTTCGAACGGGCCTCGTTGATACGCGTAAGCTCGGATTTGATGGCTTCGGCGATCGACTCGAACAGCTGGTCGCGCATCGTCAGCACCGTTTCGATCTCCGAGAAGTCGCCCTCGCGCAGCATCAGGTTGATGTGGCGGTAGATCGACTCCACGTCGTCGTTGATCGACATCAGGTCGCGGGCCTGCTCCTTCGAAAGCCCCTCGTGGTTGTTGTCGATATGTTCGAACGCCGGGCGGGTGATGTGCATCAGCGCCTTGGTCATTTCGTTGAGGTAATCGACCACCTGCACGTAGTAGTGGGCAGTGTTGACGTCGCCGCCCTGGAGCTTCTTGAGCGTGGGGAGCAGCGAGTATTTCCGTTCGCGCGACTGGTAGAACAGGTCGTTCGACTCCTTGACCATGTCGCGCAGCACCTTGCGGTTCTCTTTGAAGACGGCGATCAGCGTGCGGTCGTAAATCTTCGTGGCGCATTCCATCGTGCGGCACACCTCGTCGCGCAGGTTGGCGATGATGTCCTCGTTGGTGTCTTCATGCTCCTTGACGATGGCGCTCTCCTTGTCCTTTTTCAAGAAGTTGCTGTGGATGAGCATGTACCCGCACAACAGCGTGATGACGATGAAGGCCGGGGTTCCGCCGTAGATCAGCGCCAGTCCCACCACGAAGGCGATCAGGAATCCGCCCAGCGCGGTGATGAACCACCCGGCCACGACGGTCATAACGCCCGAAATGCGGTACACGGCGCTTTCGCGTCCCCACGCGCGGTCGGCGAGCGACGAACCCATCGCCACCATGAAGCAGACGTAGGTGGTCGACAGCGGGAGTTTGAGCGAGGTGGCCATGGCGATCAGCAGCGCCGAAGTGGTCAGGTTGACCGTGGCGCGGATCATGTCGTAGGGCGCGCCGCTGTGTTCCACGTCCTCGTATTCGAAACGGCGCGAAATGCTCTCCCGGAGGTGTTTCGGGACTACGCGCTCGATGCCTGCGCTGACGTTGAGGGCCGCGCGGACGATCCGTACTGCTGCTGGCCGGCGTCGTCCTGCGCCGAGAGCGAAAGCTCGGTTTCGGAGACGTGCATGGCCTTCTTCGAAGTCCACAGCGTGAGGATCATCAGGATGCCCGCCGTCAGCAGGATCAGGAAATTGGCCGGGACATTCTCGTTCAGCGCGCCCATGAGCATCTGCGTGTCGCCCGCTTCCCGGGCGATGGTGTAGGCGTCGAACCCGGCCACGGGCACGCCGATGAAGTTCACCAGGTCGTTGCCCGCGAAGGCGAGGGCCAGCGCGAAGGTTCCCGAAAGGATCGTGATGCGCAGGATGTTGACTTTGAAACGCTGGATGAAGAACAGCAGCAGCGAGCAGACCACCCAGCAGATGGCGATGGCCGAGGGCAGGTGGTTGTCGATCAGCTGGATGAAGGCATGGTCCGCGAGTATGGATTTGAGACCCTTGAAGACGGCGAAATAGACGATCGCCGTCAGCGAGGCCCCGCACCAGAGCGATCCGTAGCGGCGGAAAAGCGCCGTGTAGCGGAACGAAAAGATCATGCGCGAGACGTACATGACCAGCGTGCCGCAGGTGAAGGCGATCACCACCGACAGCAGGATGGCCGAAACGATACCCATGGCGCGCGAGGTGTTGATGTAGTGTCCGAGCGAGGAGACGCTCTGTTCCGGGTCGTTCGAGATTTTGTAGATAGACACGGCGATCGCTGCGCCCAGCAGGCAGAAGATCAGCGATACGGTGGTCGAGGTCGGGAGTCCCCACGAATTGTAGAGGTCCAGCAGGATGACGTTGGCGAACATGACGCCCAGGTAAAGCATCATCACTTCGTGGAAGGTGAACAGTCCGGGGTTGAACATGCCGCTGCGGGCGACCTCCATCATGCCGCTCGACGTGACCACGCCGATGATGATGCCGACGGACGCCACGGTGAGGATAATCTTCATCGAGGCGGCTTTGGAGCCGATAGCGGAGTTGAGAAAATTGACTGCGTCGTTCGTGACGCCGACGAAAAGACCTGAAACAGCGAGGATTCCCAGAATGCCGACAATGACGGTGTAGATTTCGCTCATGTTGGGGTTTTAGTGCAAATTGTGAACAAATTTACGCCATTTTTTCCGATGAAATGGTTATGACATGGATTGTTAACATTAATTTAACACAGCGTCCCGGCGGAAGATGCCGGATGTTCCCCTGACTGCCGGCCCGCTGTCTGCTGCGGGGCCGTTTCCCCTCCTTTGCTCGGGGCTTTCCCTATTGCCGGAGCCTGTTCTCGCGGCCGCTTCTGTTCCGCCTGTTTTGCCTCTTCGGGTTGCGCGTTCGATTCGCCCGGCGCCCGCGATCCGCAGGTCGTGGACAAACTTGCGGCCCTGCGGCGAAACCTTGCCCCCCCCCGGCTGACGCAAAAAAGCGGCGGACCGATGATTCGGTCTGCCGCTTTTCACATTCCTGCGCCCGCAGCGTCAATCCCGGTTGACCGGGCCGTCTTTTCGTCCATACGGTCTCCGGATCACTGCACCAGCATCGCGTGCCGGTAACCGTCGGTCTTGTTCCAGTCGCCGCGCGTGAAGTCGGGAACGGCCACCGGGACGCTGTTGTGTTCGAGCGACATCGCCGTAAGGGCGCCGATGCACGACCATTCGGCCGCATCGTAGACATCCTGATCTAGCGGCAGGCCATGTTGCAGGCAATAGACCAGCCGGTAGTCCATGATGAAGTCCATGCCGCCGTGACCGCCGACCTCGCGGGCCTTGGCCTCGATGTCGAGGACGATCGGGTCTTTGTACCGCGCCATCAGCGCCTCACGCACCTCCTTCGACACGAAACGGTAGGCGTTCAGGTTCTCGTGGTCGGGCACGCCCGAATCCGCAAGCTGGTCGGGGTTGAAGGCATAGCCCTGAACGGGGTATTTGTTGGCGAATCCCTTCGTGCCGGTCAGCTGGTACATGCGGCTGTACGGACGGGGCGTGTAGACATTGTGTTCGAGCAGGATCGTGCGGCCCTTCTCGGTCTTGATCAGCGTCGTCGTATGGTCGGCGTTGGCGAATTCTTCAGCGCCCAGCTTCTCGCGGGCGAGTTTCAGCCCGTTGACCGAGCGGGTGTCCATCGCCACCAGGCAGTTCATCTTGTCGCCGCGGTGGATGTCGAGCAGCTGGCAGGCGGGACCGAGGCCGTGCGTGGCGTAGACGTCGCCGCGGTGATCCCGGTTGAATTTCAGACGCCAGCTGTCCTGATAGTAGTCCCAGAAAGCGTCGAGGTCGTGGATATACGCACCTTCGACATGGAGAATGTCCCCGAACAGTCCCTGCCGGGCCATGTTGAGCGTCGTCAGCTCGAAGAAATCGTAAACGCAGTTTTCGAGCATCATGCAGTGCCGCTGCGTCTTCTCGGCGGTGTTCACCAGTTGCCAGCACTCTTCAAGCGACGTGGCGGCGGGAACTTCGACAGCGACGTGCTTGCCGTGCTCCATGGCGTAAACGGCCATCGGGACGTGCAGCTGCCACGGGGTCACGATGTACACCAGGTCGATGTCGTCACGCTCGCAAAGCTGTTTCCAGCCCTCCTCGCCGCTGTACGGAGCCGCCTCGGGAAATCCGCGGCGCACGAGAATCGCCTGCGCGCTGTCCACGCGCTCGGGATAAAGGTCGCACAGGGCTTTGATCTCGACGCCGTCGAGGTGCGTGAAGCGTTCCACGGCCCCGGGACCGCGCATACCCAGCCCGATGAAGCCCACACGGACCGTCTCCATCGGCGCGGTTTTGAGTCCCAGCACCGATTTCTGGCCCGGTTCGCGCGCGGGCGTATCGAAGACGATCACGCCGTCGACCGTCTTCCATCCTTTCGATTCGCAACCGGAAAACAGGAGAATGCCTCCAAGGGCAGCCAGTAAAATGAGCAATTTCTTCATTAGTATGACAGATTGGTTAGTTTCGTTACAAAAGTATGAAATATTTTGAAATCTGCGCCCATTTGACTACTTTTGCCGTCGTAAAAATCTCATTTCATGTTTCGTAGATTCGCGGCGGTAATCCTATCGGCCATCCTGCTCTCGCCGGGGTGGCTCGGCATGACGGGCATGACGCTCCTGATCGGATTCGTCCCGCTGCTGTGGGTGAGCGCGTCGTACGACGACACGCGCCGCTCGTGGTGGGGCATGTTCGGCTGGGCGACGCTCGCGTTCGTGCTGTGGAACGCCCTGACGATCTGGTGGATCTGGTACGCCACGCCCGTAGGCCCCCCGGCCGCCACGCTCGCTTCGACGACGATGAACATGATCGCCTTCATGCTCTTCCACTCCGTTTCGAAAAAAGCCCCCAAAGCGTTGGCCTACGTCACGCTCGTCACGGCGTGGATCACGACGGAATACTGGTACACCGTGGGCGACTTCTCGTGGCCGTGGCTCATCCTGGGCAACGGCTTCTCGCACGAAGTCTGGGCCGTGCAGTGGTACGAATACACGGGCGTTTTCGGCGGCACGCTGTGGGTGTTGCTCTCCAACATACTGATTTTCGAAGCGTTGCAAGCCCGCCGCAGCACACGCCGGTGGGCGGCGGCAGCCTGCTCCGTCGCACTGCCGATGATCGCGTCGCTGTGCATCTGGCAGAGCTGGGAGCAGCCCGACGAGGGGACGGCACGAGTGAGCGTCATCCAGCCCAACGTGGACTGTTACGACAAATTCCACGGCGACACCCAGCGGCAGGAGCGCAACATCGCGGACCTCATGGCGGAGGTCCCCGCCGGCGCGCAGTTCATCCTGCTGCCCGAGACCGCAGTGCCGGGCGACTACCTGGAACCCGGATTGAGCGATTTCTATTCGGTGGGCGAACCGGGCGCATTCTGGCAGGAGCTGACCGACTCGCTCCGCAGCCGGCATCCCGAAGCCCTGCTCATCACCGGAGCCGGCACCATTCGCCGCTACCCGGCCGGGGCGCAGACCGAGACGGCCCGCCCGGAACGCTTCGGCGACGGCTATTACGACCGCTTCAACACGGCCGTGGGGCTGGACTCCGCGGGCCGCATGCAGCTGCACCACAAAGGCCGGCTGGTGATCGGCGTCGAAAACACCCCGACGTGGGTCTTCGACGCGATGAAATTCCTGGTCATCGACCTGGGCGGCACGGTCGGACAGATCGGCAAGGGCCTGCACGGCACGGCTTTCGAGCACAACGGCGTCAAAACCGGACCGGCGATCTGCTACGAAGGGCTTTACGGCGACTTCTACGGCGGATTCGTGCGCCGCGGCGCGCAGTTCATGGCCATCATCTCGAACGACGGCTGGTGGGGCGACACGCCCGGTTACAAACACCTGTTCTCGATCTCGCGCCTGCGGGCCGTCGAACACCGCCGCGCCATCGCCCGCTCGGCCAACACCGGGAAATCGGGCTTCATCTCGGCCCGCGGCGACGTGGGCCAGACGCTCGGCTGGGAGCAGCGCGGCGTGATCACCGCCGAGGTCCCGCTCAACTCGGAACTCACCTTCTACACCCGCTACGGCGACTGCCTGGCCCGCATCTCCGAATACATCCTGCTGCTGTCGGTGCTCTACTACGTGGCCTACCGCTACAAACGCAGGAACCACCTCGTCAAATAAACCCCTTGCTGATATGAATTACACCCAGACACTCGAATTCCTCTTTCAGTCGCTTCCCGTCTTCGAAACCCAGGGCGCGACGGCTTACAAACCGGGATTGGAGCGCATCACCGCATTCTGCCGCCACATCGGAAACCCCCAGCGCAACTTCTTCACGATCCACGTCGCCGGAACCAACGGCAAAGGCTCCGTGGCGCACATCATCGCCTCGGTGCTCCAGCAGGCCGGATACCGCACGGGACTGTTCACCTCGCCCCACCTGCAGGATTTCCGCGAACGCATCCGCGTCGACGGCGAGATGATCCCCAAGCAGAAGGTGGTGAACTTCGTGGACAAGCACCACGACAAGATGGTCGAACTGGAACTGTCGTTCTTCGAGATGACCGCCGCAATGGCCTTCGACTACTTCGCCCAAAGCGACGTCGAGGTGGCGGTGATCGAAACGGGACTCGGGGGACGGCTCGACGCCACGAACATCATCGTGCCGATATTGAGCGTCATCACCAACATCGGACTGGAACACACCTCCCTGCTGGGCGACACGCTGCCGAAGATCGCCGCGGAAAAGGCCGGAATCATCAAAAAAAGCATCCCGGTGATCATCGGCGAGGCCGACGCGCGTTACAACGGGGTTATCGAACAGGCCGCCGCGGCCAACAAGTCACGGGTGATCTACGCCGAACAGGAATTCTCGTGCGAGGAACACCACATGAAGGGCACGGGCCAGAGTTTCCGACTCCACCGCTCGCGCGACGGAAGGGCGTTCGACGTGTCGCTCGACCTGCAGGGCAACTACCAGAGCCGCAACATCGTGACCGCCTCGGCGGCGGTCGACTTCCTGCACGAGGAGACGCCGCTCACCATTTCGCGCCGCGCCTATCTCGAAGGCATGCGCTGCGCCGCGGCCAACACGGCCCTGATGGGACGCTGGCAGACGCTGGCTGAATCGCCGCTCACGGTCTGCGACACGGGCCACAACGCCCACGGCATCGCCTACGTCGCCGACCAGCTGAAAGCCACGCCCCACCGGGAACTCTACTGCGTGATCGGCTTCGTACGCGACAAGGATCTGGCGCACATCCTGCCCCTGTTGCCGCGCGACGCCCACTACATCTTCACGCAGGCCCACTCCGAGCGCGCCCTCCCGGCCGCCGAACTGACCGCGAAAGCCGCAATCTACGGACTCCGCGGCGAGGCGGTGGAAGAGGTGACGGCCGCCGTGGCCCGGGCCAAAGAGCTGGCCGCCCCCGAGGACATGA
>ERZ1106944.375-NODE-375-length-27062-cov-12.673714_pt1 | contig 27062 bp, 23 predicted proteins | sample MGYA00403672_ERZ1106944 | MGnify/ENA primary metagenome ERZ1106944 (study PRJEB35170, sample SAMEA104062454) | human gut metagenome | biome: human gut; feature: human-associated habitat; material: faeces | place: Denmark | collected 2012-10-16 ...
CCTCGCCGTCCAGCAGCTTGATCAGCGTCGATTTGCCCGAGCCGGTCGGCCCGATAATATAGACAAACTCCCCCTGATCAATTTTCAAGTTAATATTGTAAAGGGCGTTTACGCCATTTTTATATGTTTTTGCGATATGTTTCAATTCCAGCATTTTCCGCACCTCATTTGTTCTTATTATATCATGGGTTAATCTTTCCATATAGAATAAAAATGTTTGGGATTTCTTACATTTTAACCACCGTTCAATATTACTTTATTATTAGCTCGCCGCATTGTCCTGTTAAGCCCAATTCGCTGAAACCCAAAATGAAGCCGGAATGGACTTCGCGGGAACAAAAAAGGCGCGTCTTCCTTTTCGCGCCGCTTCTGTTTCCTTTTTCATTTACACTGCACTTCCATGATCCCAAGGCGTTTTCCCATCGTTTTTGCGGATTCAACAGACTTATGACCGGCTTATATCCTGAGCTTTCAGCACTTCCCTAGACCTTGAATTCCAATGTGAAGCCTTCTCCATGCACATCCGTTGCGTCGCTGGTAATCATAAAGGCGTTTTCGTCAAACCGGTTGACCAGTTCCAGCAGCTTCGGATATTCCTTCTTTTCCACAACGACCAGAATCACCTTGCGGGGTGCTCCGGTATAACCGCCCGTCGCGTCGCTCAGCGTCGTTCCCCGATCCAGCTCGGATTGGATCGCGGCATTGATCTGCGCGTGCGCCTCCGAAATGATTTGCACAGCCTTCGCGTTGCCGCCGCCCAGCGTCAGCATCTTGTCGATCCCAAACGAGGTGCCCCAAACGGAAATAAAGCCGATCAGCACTGCTTCCAGACCATAGGTGAACAAGCCCAGTCCGACTGTCAGCGCGTCGGTGATCAACACCAGTGTTGAAATCTTAATCCCGGTATATTTGTTGACGATTAACGGCGGAATATCCATCCCTCCGGTACTCGCGCCGGTCCGCAGCACCAGCCCTATACCGACACCCGCCAGCAGTCCGCCATAGAGCGAAGCCAGGATGGGATCCAGCTGCAGCAGCGGGACAAACGGCGTGATGATCGTCAAATAGACCGGATACACCAGCGAACTGATCACTGTTTTCACGGCAAAGTCTTTTCCCAGAAACACCGTGCCCAGCACAAACATCCCCAGCACCAGACCGTTGACCATCAGCGTCGGTTCAATATGAAACACCGGCTGCAAAGCGACCGCGATGCCGGCCACGCCGCCGGAAAGAATATTATAGGGTAAGATAAACATCGCGACGGCCAGCGCCAGCATAAAATTGCCGATCAGAACCCAGGGCAGGTCCCGGACCATTTTCTTCATTTCCAAAAGCGATTCCTCCTTCACTGTCGTTTCATTATATCATGGTTCTTTCTTTACCGGAAAAGTTGGTTTATAATACAGGAAGTCAGAAAGGAGCGGAAGATGAAAAAGAAAAGTTGTTGGCTGCTTGTCGTTTTAATGGTAATCTTTATTTTTTCCAATTCCGCTGCTTCCGCCGGCACGTCCAACGGCATGAGCCTGACGGTCAGCGAATGGGTCCGGCCGGTATTGGATACCGTCGGCCTGCATCCGGAAACGGATTTTTTAAACTTCGTGATCCGCAAGCTGGCGCACTTCAGCGAATATGCTTTGTTGGGCTGCCTGATCGCCGCCGCCTACCGGCTTCAGCCCTGGTCGTGGATGAAGGGCAAAGCGGCGCTGCTGCCGTTTTTCATCATCCCGGTTCTGGATGAGAATCTGCAGCGGTTTTCCGCCGGCCGCAGCTGCGAGCTGCGGGATATGCTGATCGACAGCGCGGGGATGGCCGCCGGCATGTTCCTGGCGATCGTCTTGCTGGGAATTGTACGGCATCCGAAAAAACAGGAGGATTAACAAATGAAAGAATGGAATTTGAACGATCTCTACACCGGCTATGACAGCGAAGCCTTCCAACAGGATTTCGCCGCCTTGGACACCCACATCAACGCGATGAACGCGCTGGCGGAAAGCCTCAATCAGCGCGATCCGCACTCGACGCTGAAAGCGATCATTGAACAGCTGTCCGCCTACCAGACGCTGACCCGCCGGCTGGGCGCATATCTCTCGCTGCGCCAGTCCGCCAACACCGCCGATCAGCAAACCGTTTCCATGAATTCCCGCTTTCAGATCAAGACCAGCCAGTCGGCGCTGGCTTCAACCCGCTTTCAGAAATGGATCGCGGCGCAGGATCTGGACGCGCTGATCCCCAGCGACCCGCTGTTTCAGCAGCATGCCTTCTGGCTGCAGGAAATCCGCAGCCATGCCGCGCATACGTTAAGCGACGAGGTCGAGGACGCGATCGGAAAGATGGAGCTGAACGGTTCCAACGCCTGGGCACAGCTGCAGGAATACATGACCTCGACGGTCGCCGTCACGATGGACGGTCAGGATTATACGTTATCCTCGATCCGCAACCTCGCTTACAGCACCGATCCAACCGTTCGTAAAAAAGCCTATGAAGCGGAATTAAAAGCTTATGATAAAATCAAGGACGCCGTCTGCTTCGCGCTGAATTCGATCAAAGGCGAAGCGAACACCGTCAGCGAGCTGCGTCACTTCGATTCCGTCCTGGACATGACGCTGTTCAATTCCCGCATGCGGAAGGAAACGCTGGACGCAATGTTCACGGCGATTGACGAAGCGCTGCCGCGCTTCCACGCTTATCTGCGGCATAAAGCAGAGCTGCTCGGCTACACCGACGGCCTGCCGTTTTACGAACTGTTCGCCTTGATGGGCAAAAGCACCCGCACCTTCACTACCGATGAAGCGAAAGCGTATCTGATCCAGAACTTCACGCCATTCTCCAAGGATGTCGCCGGGATCATCGAGCGTGCCTTCGACGAGGAGTGGATCGACTTCTTCCCGCGCAAGGGCAAGGTCGGCGGTGCTTTCTGCTGCAACCTGCCGATGCTGAAGCAGAGCCGCGTGCTGACCAACTTTGACGGTTCGCTCAGCGACGTCGTCACGCTGGCGCACGAGCTGGGTCACGCCTATCACGGCCACCGGATTGAAAACCACAGTCCGCTGAACACCCGCTATTCGATGCCGGTCGCGGAAACCGCCTCAACCTTTAATGAAACGGTCATCATGAACGCTGCGATCCGCGACGCTGCCAGCGACGAGGAAAAGATGATGTTGATCGAAAGCACGCTGCAGGATGTTACGCAGGTCATCTGCGATATCTACTCCCGCTATCTGTTCGAAACGGAGGTTGTGGAAAAGCGCAAGGATGGCTTCCTGTTCAGCGACGATCTGGAAGACATCATGCTGCGGGCACAGAAGAAAGCCTACGGCACGGGTCTCGATCACAGCCAGCTGCATCCATATATGTGGATCTGCAAGAGCCATTATTACGACGCCGGCTTAAACTTCTACAATTTCCCATACGCCTTCGGCTGCCTGTTTGCCAAGGGTCTGTACGCGCAGTATCAGAAGGAAGGCCCGGCCTTTGTCGATAAGTACAACCGCCTGTTGGAAGCGACGACCGTCAGCAGTGTCGAGGACGTGGCGGCAATGGCGGGCATCGACATCACCAAGCCGGATTTCTGGCGCGATTCTCTGGCGATTGTGGAGACCATGATCGACGAATTCATCGCCCTGTCCGCCAAGTAAGCAACATCGGTTAAGCATTCCTTTTCACAAAACGAAGCTGGATCCGATTCCAATTCTTTTTAAACAAAATCCGTTTCTTACCCAATCTGCATTGGGAAAAGGAACGGATTTTTTCTTTATCCCCTTCTGGCCTGACGAAGGTCAAAACATCCTCGATCCGAATGGATTTCCGCTTTTCCCGGATCGGCTTCGACGAAAAAGATTTATGCAGCGGCCCGGTTGATCCCTTTGATCAGCACCGCCATCCCCGCTTCCCTCTTTAACGTTTCCCAATCCAATTCCTGCCCACCCAGATAGTCAAGCAGCGTTGGATCCAGTTCTTCCATCAGTACGATTCCGGAATTCATCAACGATGCGATCAACGTCCGCAGTTTCAGCCGCCGGACTTTTCCCACGCATTCCATCCCGTTGAAATCCCGGACACACCGCGTCCGCCACTTCTTCCGGCTGCGGTGCCATTCCAGGCAGAACCAGCCGCGCTCTAACCTGGACAGAACGATATACGTTTCATCCTCCCGCTTCACGATATACCCCGGCACCCACTTGATATACTGATCCTTACCCTGGGTCTGGCAATAATCCGCATAGGCGATTTCATGAGCGGCGGCGCGGTGGACGAGTTCCAGCCGGGTTTTCCCCTGATAGACGGCCGGATGGGCAAAATCAGCGAAATAACCGCGGCGGCCGCAGAAAAACAGATTCCATCCCGCATCCTCTATGTACGCGCGGTATTGATGACAGAGCCGGATTAACCGCAGTTTCCCGGGGATAAATTCCTGCAGATACCACAGATCATGATCAATTTCAAGGATATCCCCCTTCTCCCAAAGCAGCGGCACATTGAGATAGGGATGATAAATATGATCCAGCTGAGAAATCAATACAAGATGTTTCTGAATCCGGCGCAGATCATGCCGTTCTACGGGAATCGGTTTATTTTGCAGCAGTTCCGCTCTCAGCGTCACATTGTGCTTCAAATCAATATAGGTTTGCTTCCCCAGCGGATGATCTCTGGCCAGCATTGTTGTCTGATATTCCCGCAGACCGGAATATGGACTGGACGAACAGGCTTTAGCTGTCAATTCCTGTTTTATCCTGGCAAGAATCAGATATGGACGAATTCGATGGGCCGGATCAATTTTCGCCAGTTCTTCTGATGGCAGCGGCATCTGCGCCCATACCAGAAAGCCCGGCTCACATTGTTCAAACCAGATTTGTTGTTGATTCGCGATTGAAATTGCAGCATTTTCCCGCGGAGATTTTCGCTGAAAAAACTGATGAAGCCAGATCCAGAATTTTTTTGTCATCATTGTCCTTTACCCATTTGAAACGTGGTTGCTGATCCCTGATTTATAAGGGATGTTCATCCGAATACCCTGTTTTATTTTCCGGCTTGGTATGATCCCGCAGCAGAGTATCCAGGGAATCCACTTCCAGCAATTCCATCAGATGTTCCAGATCCAGACTGTCCATCGCCGGATAAGCGGCGTCTTCAATCGCCTGAAGATCTTCAAAAGTAAAATAAGACCGCTCAGCCAGATCCTGCATCGTGATCGCTTTCGCTTCCCGCCATTGCCTGAGCTTCAATCCCAGCAGCTTTGCGGTCGCGTTATTCTCCATTGGGCTGATCCGGCCTTTCAAGGCCTCCCGCATTTGTTTGAGAAAGTCCGCTTCAGCTTGGATCTCAGCCAGCCCCGAGCGGTGCCGCAGCTGCAGCCAGCTTTGTTTACGTTGAAGAAAAGTCAGCTTGTTCTCCACAAACTCCAGCAGCTGCTTCAAAAGGCGGACGTCGTCCAGCACCTCCAGCATCCGCAAAAGCATCCGTTTCTGTTCCCATTCTCTGACGAAATGCACAATTCCGCCGGCTTTCTTTTCCGCCATTTTCTCACGCCCTCAATTTCTTCTGAGTTAATCTTATCATATTTCCTGTCATTATGCCACGTTTCCAACTTTTTTGAGTTTGCAAATGAGATTGAATCCTTCCTGCGCCGCCGGATCAGACTAGTTTTAGGTGTCTTGTATTATACCTATAAATTATACCGCTTTCACGCTAAAATGCAAAGGAACAAAGGAGGTTTCTGGCTGATGATTGTTTATGACAACCTTTGGAAAACCATGAAGAAACGGGGGTTAAGCTGTTATCGACTGACCCTGGATTACGGTATTCCCAAATCACTGCTCAACCGGATGAAGAAGAATGCCGTCGTTAAAACAACCTCCCTGGACGATCTGTGCAAAGCACTTGATTGTCAGCTTCAGGATATCGTGGAATTCATTCCTGATTCTGACTCTGATTAATCCGTCAGCGTCTTGCAAAATTCGTTTCAAATTCCAGCCTGAGCCGCTGGTTTTTTTTATTCTTTATTCTGTTTTAAAGTGCTTCTATCATAAAGCGCTTCTCCCTTCAAGCTCCTCTGTTGATTTTCGCCTGACGCTGTGCTTAACAGCGAGCTTCGAATTCGTCGTTTTCTAATAGAATCAACTAGAATCAACCGGTATGTTTCAAGGATTCATCGGTGTGCCTCCGCTGAAGCCGCCCCTTTTTTTCTGCGTCAATGATGCTCCGCGTTTTGCCAGCGTGCTTGTCCGCAGCTTTGCTTTGGGAAGGGGTCGATCTTTTTTAACAAAATGATCAGGAATACTGGAAATCCCGTCGGGAATAGACTACTGTAAAGACAGAAAGGGGGGATCGTTCATGATTGAACTGGCACAGCTGGCCCGGTATCGGGAAAACAACCGGCTGGAAGCGAAACGGGCCCAGGGCGGCTTGCCGCACAGTCTGTGGGAAACATATTCAGCCTTCGCCAACACAGTCGGCGGAGCGCTGCTTTTGGGTGTGATCGAAACGCCGGAAAAATATTTTCAGTCCGTGCCGCTGGCCGATCCGCAGAAGCTGGCCGAGCAATTCTGGCATATCGTCGCCAATCCCGAGCTGGTCAGCGTCAACCTGCTTTTGAGGGAACAGGTCCAGATTGTCACAGCGCAGGACCACCCGATCGTACTGATTGAAATTCCGCGGGCGCTGGCTTGCCAGAAACCGGTATTTCTGGGCTCCTCGCCCTTTTCCGGAACCTATCGGCGAGGTGGGGAAGGAGATTACCGGTGCCAGATCAGCGAGGTTCAGATCATGATGGAAAACCGGTTTCGGGAACTGCCCGACGGAGCGCCGGTCGTTTCCGCCGTGCTGGACGATTTCAAGCCGTCCTCCATTCAAGCTTACCGGCAGCGCTACCGGCAGGCGCATCCCCATTCTCCATGGAATGCCATCTGCGAGTTAAGCTTCCTGCTTCAGGTCAACGCGGTTTATTTCGCGATGGACGGCAGTCTGCATCCAACCTGGGCCGGCTTGTTGATGTTCGGCAGGCAAGAAGCCCTGGCCCGCGCCTTCCCCGGCTTACAGCTGAACAACCTGCTGGAAACCCGCCGGCAGGAAGACAACGCCTGCGACTTCTATTTCTCCGCCCGCCGGCAATTACAAAGCCAGCACCCCAAAGACATCGCCTGGGCGATCAACGAGGCGTTAGTCAACGCGCTGGCGCACGCCGACTATCAGGATCATCCGCAGATTGAAATCCGCGCCGATTCCCAAGAGATTCAGGTCGTCAACCGCGGCCAGCTGAGACGTCCATCCATGCCGGCCAACCCCGTTCTCTACCAGATGTTCCATCTGATCAAAGCGGCGGACGGACGGGGCACCGGGCTTTTGCGGATTGAAGCGATCTGGAAGCAGAAAGGCTGGTCAGCTCCGGAGCTGACCGATAAACCGCAGCGCCGCGAAGTATTGTTCCGGCTGCCGGTTTCCCGCAAAGTTCAAAAACGTCAGACCTTGCAGCAGCGTGTGCTGGATCTGATCACAACGGAAATTGAGGTTGCCCCGGATCAGATTGAATCACAGCTCAGACTGACGAAGACGCAGACTGAAAATCTTTTGCAGGCGCTGCTGGAACAGGACCTGATCGAACAGAATCCCGCATCGCTGCGCTACCATTTAAAAGCCTGAGCGCCGCAGCCTGTCCACGTTAAAAAACGAGCCTTCTCCCTTGGAGGGAGCGCTCGTTTTTTCATCTTTCCGTTTCACTTAGATCAAATCTTTCTTCACTTTGAAAAGGGAATGGCAGCGTGAGATAACCGCCGGCCGGTTTCCGGATCGAAAAAGTGCAGTGCGGACGCCGCAGCGCTCAGAATGACCCGGTCGCCGATCTGACTGTTCGCGCCTTCCGGCAGACTGAATTCCACCAGCCTTCCGCCCAGACTGCCCGAACCAAAACACTGCGCCCCAATCCAGTGAAATTGTTCGATCACCGCTTCGCCTCTCAGCGCCGCTTCTGCCTCAGGCTGCGAAGCTGGGCCGATCATTCTGGCCCGCAGCTGTTGAGGACGCACGCCGATCACCACAGTGTCCGCGCCGGCCGGCCAGACTATCCGCGAAGGCTGAAAGAACGATTGAGGAGCAGCGATGCGGACTGTCCACAGATTGATCGGACGTTCGCCGATAAACTGCGCCGCAAACAGCGTGGCGGGCTGGGTGACGATCCGCTGTGGGATATCGTTCTGTTCGATCCGGCCCTGATTCATCACGACCAGCCGGTCCGCGAGGTTCAGCGCCTCACTTTGATCATGCGTCACCATCAGCGCCGTCTGTCCGCGCTGCCGGCATAACCGCAGAATTTCATCCTGCAGCTGTAAGCGCAGCTGCCGATCCAGCGAGCTGAGCGGCTCATCCATCAACAGCACCGCCGCTTCCTTAAGCAGCGCCCGTCCCAGCGCAACCCGCTGCCGCTGGCCGCCGGAAAGGGTGCGGGCCTTGCGCTCAAGCAAATCTTCCAGCTGCAGCTGCCGGGCGATCGCTTCGATCTGCGAGCGGTGAGCGCGGCGGTCAAGGTTCTTCTTCGCCAGACCGAACGCCAGGTTCTCCGCGACGCTCAGCCACGGAAACAGCGCGCTGGATTGAAACATCATCGCCACATCCCGATCCTGCGGCCGCTGTCCGTCAACCGCCTGCCCCCGGATCCGGATTGTTCCCTCATCGGGCGTTTCCAGCCCCGCGATCATCCGCAGCGTCGTCGTTTTCCCGCAGCCGGAAGGTCCGACCAGCACGCCCAGCTCCCCCTCTTTCAGCGTCAGGCTGAACTGATCTACCGCCTGCACGCCGCCGGGATACTGCTTGGAGATTGCGGTTAATTCCAGCATGTTCATCAGGAATCCTCCCGCCGCAGCCAGACCCGCGCTTCATACGGCCGCAGCGCCCCGGCAAAACCGGGATCGGAATAATTATCAAAGACACATTCGCCCCGCTCCTCAGGCAAGGAAAACGGAATCGTTTCCCCGCGGAAGTTGCACACAACCCAGGCTTCTTCCGTGGCGGTGAACCGGCGGTACATAAACAAATCCGGATGCTCCGGCTCGACGAACTCAAACCCGCCGTACACAAACAGCTGCTTGCCCACCTCGCTTAAGCGCAGCTGGATTAACCGCCGCGTCAGATTCAGCACGGAATAGGGATCGGCCTGCTGGGCGGCAACGTTGATTTCCCGATAATTGCCGATCACTTTCTCCGCCGGTTCGACCGTGGAAAACCCGGCATACGTCTCCGCGCTCCACTGCATCGGCGTGCGCGCGTTGACCCGCGAGGTTCGCCGTTCATATTCCAGGATCTGTTCCTCGCTCAACCGGGAGCGGGCTTCTTTTACGTAATTGGCGACCCATACGTCGTGGAAATCCTCCAGACTTGAATAATCGACGTTGGTCATGCCGATCTCCTCGCCATTGTAAAGAAACGGCGTCCCCTTCATCAATAACAGCGCCGCTTCCAGCATCGAAGCCGACTCGCGGTGATAGCGGATCGGATCGCCGTATTGGCTGACCACCCGCGGCAGATCGTGATTCATCCAGTAAATCGCCGGCCAGGCTCGTTCCCCCAGCCCCTCGTACCAACGAGCGAACACCTGTTTCAGCTGGCGGACGTCGACGTGCCGGTCCGCCTCGGTGATGATCTCCTTGCCTTCCAAACCGTTGCACCAGCAGTGATCGAATGTAAACACCATGTTGAAGGCTCCGGTTTCCTTGTCTGCGTAATTCAGCGCCATCTGCGGACTTGCGCCGCCGCCAACCTCGCCGATTGTCAGACAGTCCCGGCCCGCCAAGACCGTCTGCTTGAACTCCTGCAGGTAATCGAACAACGCCGGCAGATTGGAGAACTTCGACCAGTCCGCGGCCAGCCCCTGCGCGTTCACCGGCAGTTCGCTGTCCTGAAATTCAGGATCCCGGGCTAAATGCGCCACCGCATCGACGCGGAAACCGTCGATTCCCATATCCAGCCATTGCCGCGCGACCGCCTCCATGCGCTGCCGCAGGATCGGATTCGCCCAGTTCAGATCCGGCATTTTCTGTGAAAAGATCTTCATGTAATACTGGCCTGCCTGCTCGTCATAGGCCCAGGCGGAATCAGCGAAGAAACTCGCCCAGTTGGTTGGCGGCTGAGGACGTCCTGCGGCGTCATAGCGCGGCTCTTTCCAGATATAGAAAGCATGTTCCGGGCTGTCCGGATGCGCGCGGGCTTCAATAAACCACGGATGTTCGTCTGAGGTGTGGTTTAAAATCAAATCCAGAATAATCCGCAGACCCCGCCGATGCGCCTGAGCGATCAGCTCCCGCACATCCGCCAAGGTTCCAAACATCGGATTGACGTCCAGAAAATCGCTGACGTCATAGCCGTTATCATCCATCGGCGATGGGTAAAACGGACCGATCCACAACAGCGTCACGCCCAGCGCCTTGAAATAATCCAGCTTGGCGATGATGCCGCGCAGATCGCCGATTCCATCATGATTACTGTCATAAAATGTCTTCGGCAGGATCTGATAACCGACCGCTTCCTTCCACCACGTCTTTTCCATCCTGCTCCTCCTTCGCGCTTGATCCCGCTGTCTTCTTTCCAGATTTCACCCTGCGGATCCTTTCCTGTCGTGGATCCGCTCCGCTCACTCTTTTTCTTCATTATAAAAATAATTCCCCCCGACTTCAAGAAAACCCGGTTTTTCCTTGCGGAAATTCCGGTTGGGGCGCTACAATAAAAAGGTTGAGGAGTGAATTCATGGAAAATCAATCATTTGAAAGAGAAAACGCCCGGCTGCTTCAGCAGCTGAGCACTGTCTGCGGAACGATGGAGCACAACGAAATCCAAAACGGACAGCTCGTATTTGAGCGCTGGAACCTGCGGGTATCCGCCCGCGTCGATGCCCTGGACGAGCGGGTCATGGCCGTCTGTACGTTTACGATCGAATGCCCGCGGTTTGACGAACCGGTCGTGGAATGCTGCGCGGGGGCGGGACAGGATCCGGATCAGGCGATCGGCGCGGCGGCCGCCAGCTTCTTATTCGGCATGATGGCGGCGGTGATCACCCTGATGCGGGGAGAATCCGTCCTGCAGCTGACCAGCGAGTTCGGCGGGAAAGAACGGAAATGGAACTGCATCCAGAGTGAGATCGTCGGTATGGGCCAGCCGCTGTCCGGCGATCACCGGCTGGATTTCTGGAACGCGTTGAAAAGCCAGCTGCCGCGAGTGCTCGGCAGCCGGAAGATCACGTTCATCAAGATCTATGGCGCGCGTCAGGCCGACGGCAGCGTTACGGCGGAATGCCGCGTCAACGACGTTGTCTGCCGGTTTTTAAGCGAAGCACTGGCCCGGATTGTGGAAAAGTGGGACAATACACAGTTTGTTTCCCGCAAACAAATCTTTATATTAGAACAGGATCCTGAGCATTCTGCCGTTTTCCCGTATACCAAGCAACAGATTACAGAAGCGACGATCAAAGCGATGCGGCTGTTTCAGGCCTGCGACACGGCTGAGAAGCTGGGACGCTATGGACAAATCCTGAGTAAAGATCTCAACGACCCCTCCCTGGCCGAGCTGTTCCGGTTCTTTCTGCCGGAAATCTGCGCGGAAAACGCCTTTTCTGAATTGATCGTCGACGAACAGCTGACGCTGTATTGCAAAAATCAGGTGATTCCCGTCACGCTTTTCCAGCTGACCGCCTATGCCTGGATGAAGGAAGCGGTCTACGCGGGGTTTGGCAGTGAGGAATTTGACAACGATCTGTTCCGGCAGCTGATCGGACTCAGCTCGTTGTATTCCCTTGTCTGTCAGCTGAAGCAGGACAAAGCAGACCTGAACGGCCAGACTGCCGCCCTGCAGTTCCACGCATCCGACACCTTCCAGTTGTTTTAAATCGCCCGTTCAGCCCGCTTCTTATCCAGCGGGCTTTTTTTGTATAAAAACCCTTCCTTTATTCTTCCTTTTTTCTTACTTCCTTTTTATCTAATTAATCGTACAATTTCTTCTTTCATCAGAAACCATCACCTCAATCTCACCGAAAGCAGAAACGAAGAATTAATTCATATAATTTTTACCTTTATTTATATACAAGTAATTCCAAGATTAATTAAACCATTTATTATTGCATTATTAAAATTACATAGTTGTTTAAAATAAACATACGCTCTCTTTTTATAGTCGTATTTAAGCGCAGATTGTAACGTTTAAAAAAAGTAACATAAAAATATGAAAAAGAAGAAAAAATCGAATGGAAAATCATTATTTATTCATCCAGTTTATTACCTTTTTGTTCAATTCCCGCTACAATAATCACGAAGGAAGTGAATAGTTATGAATGACGTCAATTATGTTGTTTTAGGCCGGCGTATCCGAATCCTGCGCAAGTACCGCCGGATGACTCAGGAACAGCTGGCCGAAGCCGCAGGTCTTTCCATCCAGCATCTCAGCAACGCGGAAAACGCCCGCACCAAGCTCGCCCACGCGAAAATCAAAAACATCGCCAACGCGCTGCATGTCTCTTTGGATGAATTGGCCGGCGACGGAATGGATCAAAAGCAAGTCCGGCCTGAAATAGCCGCGCTCTTTGAGGAATAAAGACAGCGCGTCAAAACGTCGGTTGTCATGAATTTCAAAGCCGTCAGCGCTTCTTCATCCGCAAGAATAAAAGAGCGGCCGCAGAATTTCTCCATGTGTCCGCTCATGTGAAAAAACGGCTCCCTGCGAAGCCGTTTTCTTCTTAATATTGGGTGATGTCGCGGAAAGAGATCAGCGCGATGTTCTTTTCTGCAAACCAGGCCTTCACTTCCGGGGCCATCGCCGCTTCCAGATCGTTGATCCGCACGTCGGTAAACGAGGACAGCCGGTAAATTTCCCGGTCGAGATAGCCGGGATGCAGCGTCACCAGCGACAGCGGCAGCTCCGCGATCCCGCCGAGATCTTCGGTAAAATACGCCGCCGGCTCCACTCCCTGATCATAAAAGGGATAGATTGAAGCGGCCCGCTGCGGCCGTTCTGTCAGTTTATGGTCGCGGTTTTCCAGATAGGACACATGCGGCAGATCGTACCGCTTTGCCAACAGCGCCATCGCTTCCAATAGATGCGGCGAACGAACCGCGTGCCCTTCCAGATATTCCGGACGGCGGCCCGTCAGCGTAATAAACCTGCGGATCTGCCCGTCCACCTCCGCCACCGCCTGATCCAGATCAGGAATCGGATCCCGGCCCGCGGCCAGTTCTGCCCGGTACATTTTAGAGCTGTGGAAATTGCCCTGCTCGTCGATCAGATCCGGAATCAATGCCGGATCGGCAGTCGGTTTTCCGACGACGATGTTGATATGCAGCCCCAGGCATAAGCCCTCGGCTTCGCGCAGCCAGCCCAGGGCGGCCGGTGCGGCCGGCATGTTGATCATCACACCGGTGCTGCGCACAATCCCTTCGCGGTACGCTTTTAAAATTCCCAGACTGATCGCTTCGGTAAATCCGTAATCGTCAGCCTTCACAAGACAACGTTTCATCGCACGCCATCCTCAATTAAGCGATCTTGCGCTTCATCGCTTCCGGATTGAACACTGAAGTGTCCTTTGCGCGGTCATAAACAATTCGCCCTTCGACCATCGTCAGCACGCATTCATAATCGTCGCTGATGACCGCCAGATCGGCGTTTTTGCCCTCAGCCAGCGATCCTGTGACCGGATCAAGCCCCAAGAAGCGGGCGGGATTGAGCGACGCCATCTGCACCGCGTCCTCCAGCGATACGCCAACGATGTTGACCAGCTGTCCGATATTATACAGCACCCACTTGCCGCTGCCGCAGATCCGGCCGTGCAGATCGAGAATCAGCCCCTTTTCATCGGCGATCATCTCTTTGTTGTAGCGCATGTAATGTCCCGTCGGCAAACCGGCGATATAATTGGAATCCGAAATCAGGCAGAACTTCTCGACCGGCTGCATCCGCAGGCAGATCTGGATCATTTCCTTGCAGACATGATTCAGGTCGGTGATCAGCTCGTAGCGCAGATTGTCTTCCAACAAATACTGGCCCAGCGCCCCGACATTACGATGATGAATGCCGCGCATCCCGTTGCACAGGTGCGTGACGATATCCAGACCGACCTCATCCATCGCTTTGCGGATATCCTCGGCATAGGCTTTCGTGTGCGCGGACGCGACTTTAATTCCCTTTTGATGAAGCAGGCGGATGACGTCGTAGGCCTTCGGCAGCTCCGGCGCGATCGCCATCATGACCATCTTGCCTTTGGCCTTGTCGATCAAGCGCCGGGCTTCCGCGACGTCCGGCAGCGGATAATCCTCGCCGACCGTATTCTCGCCGCCGCGCGCCCAGAACGGGCCTTCAGAATGTACGCCGTAAATCCGCGCGCCGTCCAGCGGCTGTCCGGTACAGTCGGCGATGGCTTCAAACGCTTCTTCCTTGGCGGTCGGCAACACGCCGGTCACTCCGACCGACGCCACGGCTTTGGCAAACCCCTTCACGTCTTTCTCCTTCGCCGGATCGGTCATCGACCAGCCGCCGAAGCCGTGGTTATGAATGTCAATGATGCCCGGGATGATCCGCTGATCTTCAAAATCAAAATCTGCCGGCCCCGCCGCTGGGCCGATCCGCACAATCTTACCGTCTTCAATCTCGATGACACCGTCAACGATGCCCTGCTCCGTGACGATCCGGCGCGAGCGCAGTACGGTTCTCATGCGTTTTCCTCAATCCGCATCTCGCGGTAGAATTCCGGGTTAAACAGATCGGTATCGGTCTGGCAGTCATACACCTTGCGGCCGCGCACATACGTGGCCACCGTCTGGTAATCGTCGGTGATGACGACGCAGTCAGCGTCCTTGCCAACCTCCAGCGAACCCTTGCGGTCTGCCAGTCCATACTTCTTCGCCGGGTTGAGCGACGCCATGCGGCTGACTGTGCTCATCGGCATGCCCAGCTTTTCCACCAGGTTGCCGATGCCGTAAAGCACCGGCTTGGAGCTGCCGCACAGGCGGCCGGTATCACTCAGACAGAAGCCTTCCGGCGTAATCGAAATGATCATGCCCGGATGCCAGCCCTTATATTGGCCGACCGGCGCTCCGGCCATGCCGGAACAATCGGAGATCATCATAAACCGCGACGGATCCTTCAGCTTGAAGTACAGCTTCAGCATTTCCAGACTGATATGCAGCCCGTCGCAGATGACTTCGCACTCGACGTTTTCATTATTTAAAGCAGCGCCCAGACCGCCGATATCGCGATGATGCAGTCCGGTCATGACGTTGCCGGTATGCGTCGCGACGCTGAGGCCCCGGGCATACGCCGCCATCGCTTCGTCATACGTGCAGTCGCTGTGAGCGTAGGCCAGCGTCACGCCTTCGGACAGGAAATAGTCGATGATCGGATCGATGCCCGGGATTTCCGGAGCCAGCGCGACCAGCTTCAATTTGCCCTGACCGTCGGCAACCATCTGTTTCGCCGTGGCCAGCGATACCTCCGGCCAGCCGGTGCGGATCCCTTTTTCCCCGACCCGGTTCAGCCATGGACCTTCGCTGTGGATACCGACGATGTCCGCGCCTTCGTTGTTCTCGTCCGCCACTTCGCTGACGCTGCGGATCATGGAAACCGCGCAGGTTGGGAAAATGCTGGTGACGCCCTGGGAACCCAAAGCCTTCAGATAATGCCGGACGATCGGTTTCTGCACCTGCGGATCCGCGCTGACCTGTCCGGATAAGCCGTAGCCGTGCGTGCCGTGATTGTGGGTGTCGAAGATGCCCGGGATAATCCGCTGACTGCCGTAGTCCACCGCTTCGGCCAGAAGCTGCGGATCCTGAGTGAAGCCGGTAAGCTTACCTGCTTCAATGATCATCGCGCCGGACTGCCACTGTCCGTTCCAAAGAATGCGTTCACTTTTTAAGATGGTTTTCATTATTTCTCCTTTATTATGATTTATTTTTTATTAAGTTTTGATGAAAACGGAAGAAGAAAACACAAAGGGCTGCGCTGGCAGCCCTTCCTTCTTTCCTTAGAAGATTCCGAAGAACGCCAGCGCCACGCTGAGAACGAGAATTCCCAGAACCAGCGTCACCGGACGTACGCCCTTTTTAATTAACGCGACCAGACCGAAGACCAGCGCGACCGACAGGATCCCCGGCATAATCGAGTTGACGACGTCGAGGACGACGACCGAGGTCTGACCGACCTGAATCGTCCAGGCCAGCTTGACGTTCACCATCGAAGCGACCATCGCGCCAACCATGCTTAAGCCCAGGATAGCCGCTGATTTGGTCAGCGACGTCATTAAACCGGAGGAGAAGATCGAGTCGATGAACGAGGTGCCCATCGTATAGCCGATTTTCAACAGATACCAACGCGCGACGACCTGCGAACCGCCGTAAAGCAGCACGAAGATCAGCACGCCTAACAGATTACCTTCGGCGCATAAGCCGATGCCGATGCCCGCGGCGATAACGCGCACGCAGTTGAAGAAGAACGCGTCGCCGATCCCGGCGGTCGGTCCCATCAACGCGACCTTGATGTTTTCAATCGTATCGTCGTCAACGCTGCCCTTGGTCACCTTTTCCCGCTCCAGCGCGTAGGCCAGACCGGCGATGAAGCTGAACAGCACGGCGTGAGTGTTGAAGAAGTTATTATGCCGGACCAGCGCCTGCTTGCGCTCTTCCGGATCGCTGTAAAGCTCCTCGATCGCCGGAGCCATCGTGCAGGTGAAGGCGTTGCCTTCCATCTTAACCATATTGAAGCCGCAGAACACCAGTCCGGAATTCCAGAACATGGATTTCAGCGTTTTCTTTTCCTGTACGGACAATTCCATTTTCGCCATTAGAAGAAATCCTCCTCGTTATTCCCGTTCGCGCTGGCCGCGGCGGCGTTGGCCGTCTTGGCGTCCAGCAGCTTTTTATCATTGTAGAAGTACATGATTGCGACGACCGCCATGATGATCGCGATCGGCAGCTGGCCTAAGCCCAGATATTTCGACAGAACGAAGCCGACGAAGAAGAACCCGCCGATTTCCTTGTCCCAGATCATCGACGTCAGAATGGCGAAGCCGACGCCCGTCATCATGCCCGAGGCCGCCGACAGGCCGCTCATGACCCATGCCGGCAGGTTGCCGATCACACTCTGCAAGCCCTCGACCCCAAAGGCGACGGCCAGAAACAGAATGATCGTCTGCGGCAGACGGTCGACGAACAAACCGCACAAAATGGTCTGAATGCGGAAGCTCTTCATGTTGCCGGTTCCCGCCAGATGTTCCCAATACGGCGCTAAGGAAGCCAGCACCGGTTTATACATTTCCCCGACGGTCGCCATCAGCGTGCCGATCGGCATCGCCAGCGCCAGACCGGTTTCCGTATCAACGCCGGTCAGAATCGTCATCGCCACGGCGATAATCGAAGCCGAACACGCATCCGCCGGCACTGAACCGCCGATTGCGGAAATCCCCATGAAAATCGCTTCCAGCGAAGCCCCCATGACTACGCCAGTTGTCAAATCCCCTAAAACCAGGCCGGTAATCGCCGCCGTCACGATCGGACGGGCGAAGGTCTGCCACGACATCACGCGGTCGACGCCGTTGACGATCAGCCATGCAAGCATGACTAATAACGCACTTTGAATCATCCTTTTTTCCTCCTCTTATTTAAACAGGTTGGTAATATCCTCGGCCGGCTCCTCCGGAGTCGTCTGATAGATACATTTCAAGCCAGTCGCGATCAGATGCTTGAAGCTCTCTACTTCCACCTGGTCGCAATAGATGTTGTTGCCATAACGCTTGCGCGGCATGCCCGGTTTTTCCGGAGCAATCCGGCCGTAGTTGCCGATGTTGATGTACGGGATGCCGCTGACGGCCGCCACGACGCGCTCGGCGTCCTCGGGGCTGTTGACCAGCATCAGGATTTTCATCGCTTCACAACGCGGATCCTGAAGCAGGGCGATCGCGTCGTCCACGCTGCGGATCGCGGTTTTGATGCCGGCGGGCGCGGCCATTTTCAAACTTTTCTGGATAATCGGACTGTTGGCAGCGGCATCGTTGCCGACGACGATGTGATCGACGCCGGTGTGCCGCGACCATTTGATCGCGATCTGGCCGTGAATCAGCCGTTCGTCGATCCGAAACATTTTGATCATACTCTTCCTCCTCTCATCCGGGAAAGATCGGTTGGCCTGTCCCCCGGACACAAAAGCTGCAGGGCAACGGATTCCAAAGTGAGCCGGACTTCGAATTTCCGTTTAGAAGATAAGCGCGCGTTTATCTTTACAACTGGATTATAAGCGCTTTCAGAATGAATTACCTCATGGAAAAGCAGGACAGAAAAAGGGCAATGTTCATCATTTGCCCTTAGTCAGAGGTAATTTTTTGCGCCGTTTTTATTTTTTACACTTCAAACATCCCGCCGCCGGCCTGCAGACAGCGCTTCACCGCGTTGATCAACAGGCTTAAATCCCGGGTTTTCAACAGGGCCTCGATGTTTTCCTGATCGACCGCCAGCTGATGCGCGGCCTGATCGAGAAATCGTAAGCTTTGCAAGCCCGCGGCGAAATCGGCGGTGATGTAGATCAGATAGCGGATCTCTTTCTTTTCCCACACGCCCGGTTTGCTTAACCGGTAGATCTCAAAGCTGTTGCGGCGGGTGTACTGGCGGCTTTGGACGATGATCACGGTCTGGTGCACCACGCGGAAATCGCGCACCCGCGTCAGCTCTTCCTCCATTTTCTGCACGGCGTAGTAATCGCGGCCGTATTTGTAGCTGATCAGATGGATGAAGGCTTCCTTGCCGTCATATTCAAATTCCGGATAAAAACTGGCGGTATCCCAGTCGAATTGATCGAGCAGCGGCTGCAGCTGATAGCCGTCCATGATTACCGTGTTGAAAAACTGATTGAATTCGCGGGCTTCCGGAATCTGATTAATCACCATGTAGGGAATCGTATAGCGGTAACTATAAGATGGAAAGTTCAGCAGCAGGCAGTCATATTGGCTTTGATCGAGCCCGCGCACCTCATAAAATTCATAGATGTCGACCGTTTCAAACCAACGCTTGCGAAAACGCCGCAGCAGGCGGCTGCGGATGATCTCTGAGGCGACCTGACCATTGCGGCTGCAGATCAAAACGCGGCGTTTTTTATATGGATAAGGGACGGCGTCGATCAGCGTGAAAAAGCGCACTGCGAGCATGTTGACATCCATGTCGGTGACCGGCACGGACAGATGGGTCTCCAGTATCTGTGCGGCGCTGACGGCCAGCGCTTCGCAAACGGGAGAGTAGCGGATGCCGTTGTTGTCGACATGCGAGCCAAGGACCAGATAACGGAAGTTGAGCGAATCGCAGAACAGCAGCGGGATCAGGCTCGGGATCATCACGCGGCCATAATCCGGCAGCGCCGCGAAATCCACGCCCCAGCTTGTTTTCAAACCTTGCGCAATCTTGTCTGCCAGCTCGCAAGCCAGCTGATAACAGCCGGGATACCGCTGAGGCAGCTGCGGGCTGTCGATCGGATCGTTCCAGCAAAGCAGGATCACCGCGATCGCCAGCACCTCCTCCTCGGGCAGCTCAAAACCCGAATAGGCAGCCTGAAGCGCAGCGACGATCCTGATCGCGATCTGCGCCTCGTCAAAGGAGCGCAGATAAGTCATCTTCGCTTCATCCATGGACACGGCAAATCCGGCCTTGATGCGGTTGCGCGCCAGCACCAGATACCAGGCAATGCGGTTTGTGTAGGTGTCGCTGATCGCAATCCCGCTCTCCCGCAGCACGCGCAGGAAAATATGCCGGATCTCGTTGCGTTCCTCTTCATCCACGTCAAAATACTGCACGTATTCATCGTAATTCAAAAACGAAACCGCTTTATAATAATGGATCTCATACAATTCGAGCATGCACAGCCGGCGCTGAAATTCCTCGCCGGTGACCTTGACGCCGTACTTCGGCCGGGACTGCAGCGTCAGACCGAAGGCTTCCAGACATTGGCGGACTTCCCGCAGCTGTGCCTGCAGCGTGCGCCGCGACAAAAAGAGCTGATCGGAAATCGCGTCGAAGGTCAGGTAGCGGGGCGCGACGATCAGCCGGCGGACGATGTCATTGGTGCGGCCGACAATTTCACTTTTAGTGTAATTCATCGTACTGAAGCGGATCTGAAGCTGTTCGCGGACCGGATCGTACACCGCATGATCCAGAACCTGAAGCAAATAGCCCTTGCCTTTGCGGGTCAGAATTTCAACGCCGCTGGCCTGCGCCAGCTCGCGCAGCTCCGCCATATCGTTTTTCACCGTGCGTTCGCTGACGCCGGCCATCGCCGCCAGCTGTCTGGCTTGCAGCGGCTGATCGCTGTTATCCAGCAGATAAAGCATTAATAACAGCCGGTTCTTCACCACCGCCATAAAATCGATTCCCCTTTCGTTACAAAACGCGCCGTGCTTCGTCGATCAGCCTTCGGCCGCCAGCGGGGCACAGGCTGCTTCCCGCTGTTTGACCGTCATTTCATGCAGCACGCTGAGCTGCAGCGGAATCGCCAGCACAAAGCTGCACACATCGGCGATCGGCTGGGCGATTTCCACGCCCTGAATCCCGATCAGCGCCGGCAAGAGCAGCACCGCCGGGATGAAGAACAACCCCTGCCGCGACATCGCCAGCAGCGAAGCGCGGAAGGATTTTCCGATCGTCTGCAGCATCATGTTGCAGATCGTAATCCACCCACACAGCGGAAAGGTCAGGCATTGCCAGCGCAGCGCCTGGGTGCCGATCGCGATCACCTGCGGATCGTTTTTGGAGAACAGCTGAATCACCTGCGGGGCCAGCAGATAGCCGGCCGCCGACAACATGATCAGGATCACCGTGGCGACCTTCACGCAGAACCAGAAGCCTTCCTTGACCCGGTCATACAGAAAGGCGCCGTAGTTGAAGCCGCACACCGGCTGGAAGCCCTGACCGAAGCCGGTTACCACTGAAGCTGCCAGATTCATCACGCGGCCGACGACCGACATCGCCGCGATCGCCGCGTCGCCGTACGGCCCCGCCATCAAATTCAGACAGATCGTCGCCACGCTGCCTAATCCCTGCCGGCACAGCGAAGGCATGCCGCCGTTGATGATCTGGGAATAGTAGTATTTGGAGAACGTAACGTTGCGCAGGCGGATGCGCAGGTTGCCGCCCTGGGTCGTTCCCTTGAGCAGCAGCACGAAGCCGACGAACTGGCTGATGATCGTCGCCAGCGCAGCCCCGCTGACTCCCATGTCAAAGACAAAGATGAACAGCGGATCCAGAGCGATGTTGAGCACTGCCCCAGAGGCGATGCCGATCATCGCGTAGAACGCGCTGCCCTGGAAGCGCAGCTGATTGTTGAGCACCAGCGAAGCCGTCATATACGGCGCGCCGATCAGGATTAAGCGCAGATACTGGCGGGCGTAGGGCAGAATGGTTTCCGTCGCGCCCAGAATCCGGCACAAAGGATCAATCAAGATTTCTCCCAGTAAAAAGATCACCGTGCCCAGCGCCAGCGCCGTGAAGAAGCCGGTCGCCGCCATCTGCTGCGCTTCGTCAAAGCGGTGCTGCCCCATTTTGCGTGAAATATAATTGCCCGAGCCGTGGCCGCAGAAAAAGCCGAAGGCCTGGATGATCGCCATCAGCGCGAACGATACGCCGACCGCCGCGGTAGCGCTGGTTCCGATCCGGGCGACGAAGAACGTGTCCGCCATGTTGTAAAACGACGTTACCAGCATGCTGATAATCGTCGGCACGGCCAGTCGGCAGATTAGACTGGACACGGGCTTCTCCGTCATCGTTTTATATTTTTCCTCTTGTGTTTCTGGTTTCCCCATAGATTTCTCCTCTTTCAACCTTTTTTCGACCTTCTTATTGTATAATGGAAATCAGGATTCCACAAATTCATTCATTTTATGATTTCCATTACTTCATGTAATAATCGAAGAAGGAAAGGAGTGCCTCATGGATTTCAAAGAATTAACGTATGTGCTGGCGCTGGCACGGCATCAGAGTGTTACCAAGGCGGCTCAGGAGTTATATCTGACCCAGCCGGCGCTGACGCGGTTTCTGCAGCGCCTGGAAACGAGCGTGGGCCAGCCGTTGTTCACCCGTTCCGGCAACCGGTTGATTCCGACGTATGCCGGTGAAAAGTATATTGAACGGGCGCAGGAAATACTGCTTTTGAAAAAACAGCTGGACGCGGAAATGCAGGATATCGTCCAGGTGCACCGGGGACAGCTGCGGATCGGCTTGTCGATCTTCCGTAGTTTTTCCCTGCTGCCCAACGTGCTGCCGGAATTCACCCGCAAATATCCGCACGTGAAGATCCTTGTTGAAGAAAACGATCCGGCGTTTCTGGAGGAGGCTTTGTGCCGGGGCGAGCTGGATCTGGCGTTTTTCTCGCTGCCGACGCGCCGCAAGGAAATCGTGACGGAAACGATCCGGACTGAAGAGCTGGTGCTGCTTCTGCCGCCGCAGGATCCGCTGGCCAGTCAGGCTCAGCGGCGGCCGGGGTCTCGTTACCCATGGCTGGATCTTGGCTGGGTCAAAGAGCGGCCGTTTATCCTGCAGAAAAAGGATCAGCGCACGCGGCAGATCACAGACCGGTTGTTTCATGATTACGCCTTCACGCCCAACGTGATTCTGGAGATTCAGAACATCGACGTGTCGATGGCGCTGACAGCGGCCGGTTATGGTTGTTCTTTCACCCGCGATATCCATGCGGTCGAACTGCAGGCGTATCAGCCGGCGCCGCAGTGTTTCTCCGTCGGCCGCCAGCGCACGCTGACCCAGTATGCCGCGGCTTACCGCAAGGGCGCGTACCTGCCGGATTATGCCCGGGATTTCATTGAGCTGGTGCGAAAACAGTTGAATACTTCGAGATCCTCTTCATCCTCAATCTAATAAAATCGAATCAGATTTCCATAAGTTTCTCAACGAGCTTCTGCAAAGTTCCCTTGATTTTTAATGCTCGCGTTTACAATTATATCAAATCACGATTTGGTATAATTCAAGGAGGTGATTGAATGTTTATCGGCAGAGAAAAAGAGCTGAAATTTTTACAAGATAAATACGCTGAGAAGAAAAGTCAGCTGATCGTCTTATATGGAAAAAGACGGATTGGAAAAACTGAAACACTCCGGGAGTTTTGCAAGCATAAACCGCATATATTCTATTCCTGCACGCAAAGTACGGATCAGATACAGCTTGCGAAATTTTCAAAACAAATTTTGAGGGAAGATATCCCTTCCAGGCAGTATATCTCTGAGTTTTCCGATTTGGAAAAGGCATTTCATGCAATCCTTGAACTCCCCTACGGTGAAAAGAAAAATTGATCGTAATCGATGAATTCCCCTCTATGTGCAAAGAAAATAAAAGTATTCCGTCCATTCTGCAAAATCTTTGGGATGCAGAACTGAAAGAGAGAAATGTCATGATTATTCTCTGCGGCAGCGCGATGAGTTTTATCGAAAAAGAACTGCTGGCGGAAAAGAATCCGCTGTACGGCAGAGCTACGGGTATTTATAAAATGAATGAAATGGGATTTTACGATGCAGCTCGTTTTTCCCCAATTATTTAGAAAAAGACAAACTACTGGCTTATGCTGTACTTGGCGGTATCCCGCACTATCTGAACCAGTTTGATCCTGAGCTATCAGTAGCGGAGAACATCAAGCGCAATATACTTACAAAAGGTTCTGTACTGTATAGTGAGGTAGACTTTCTGCTTCATCAAGAACTTCGTGAAACGCCTATCTACAACTCCATCATTGAAGCTGTGGCTCTGGGTAATACAAGACTAAACGACATCAGTCAAAAGTCACTTATCGAGGACACTTCCAAAACAAGCGTCTATTTAAAAAACCTGATTGAGCTTGGGATTGTAGCACACGAATTTTCCGTTGATATCGGAATGAAAGAAAGGGCCAATACCCATCGTGGACTCTATCGACTAACCGATAATTTTTTCCGTTTCTGGTATACTTTCGGTTTTGCGAATTTATCACAGCTTGAGGATGGCGACGTTGACGGCGTTTATGAATATTTGATTGATCCTGCCTTGCATGAATTTGCTTCGTTAGTTTTTGAGAATGTATGCAAAGAATTCGTACGCGAACTGCAGAAGGAAAACGCCCTCCCATTCCGCTATAGCAAGATGGGACGTTGGATGGGAAAAACTACAGTCCGTGATAAAAACGCAAAAAGCGGCTTAAGGCTGGCGGAAACAGAAATTGATTTACTTGGCATTGGCATCGGTGGAAAAGAATATTTAGTGGGTGAATTTAAATTTAAACACAGCCCCTTTGATTATTCTGAATACCTTGATACCCTAGCCAAATTAACGCCTCTAAAAGAAAAAACAAAATTCTACTATGCTTTGTTTTCAGAATCCGGTTTTGATAAAAAAATCATAGCGGAAGCGGAAACCTCTGATACGCTCTATCTTTATAATCTCGAAACAATTGTAAACTATAAAAAACAGCATTAACATCAGGCTATAGATTGCGTTGCAGCACAAGAGATTGGGTGATACTCCGATTCTTTCTGAACATTGGATGTTGATCGGGTAGGAAGCTAAGGAAGCCAATTCTTCCTTAGCTTAGCTCCTCCCACACCACCGGAGATGCTGTTCGGCGTCCGGCGGTTCAAAGTACCAACATGATTTGTTAAAATGAATGAACTTTTGTGTAATGGTCTACTAAACTGAGTAGACCTTTTTGTTTGAGTACCTTGTTCGTTATCCATCTCCCTAGCCATCTCCCTGTCCTGCAGTATCCCTTTCGTGTGTTGGCGTATAGCCAACATCGTTATCTTGGCATACCCAAGAAATAGAGGGGGCGTTCGTTCTTTGATCGTCTTCCATAATTTCCAGTACCACATTCGGATATGAAGTCGGATCTTATTTTCTATTCAGGTTAATATCATTTTCAAATCCGCAATTCGACAGTAGTTAAGTAAGCGTCAAATAAAACTTATACGCAAAAGAACCCTGACGTGTGGGTTTTATTTGACGCTTACGCTGTACCAAAAAAAGACGTACAAAGCTTGAAATCACACTTTTCACGTCCTTCTTCTTGTACCTTTACTCAAGTTCAAGGAAGAACCAATGAGCATGCTAAGGGTCCTATATTTTATCAATGGAGAGACCCATTGATAATAAACATTTTAACAAATTTATCCTTAATATTCCCAAAATAAAATCAAAGTAATTTAAGTTTACATAGTTTTATAATATACATTCTAGTATTCAATAATTATTATCTATTTGATTCTGCTTAGCTTTGATACCATCTAGTTCCTTGAAATAAATATTACATAATTTAAAGAATAAATCAAAACATTGTTTTTCAGTGCTAGAAACTTTTTTTATATAATAATGATAATCTCTTTCTTCATTAAAAACAATATTCATATTTTGTTCTATCCAATTACGAACCCATTGGTGGAATTCATATTTAAATTTGCTTTCAAAAGCACCCGGTTTTTGCAAATTAGGATTATCATATAAAAAACCATTTAAAAAGTGATATAAATTCTCAAACTTATATTCACCAATATACATGCAAGGTCGTAATTCTATCCATTTAAGTAAATCATCTATTTTGTGCATATTCTTTTTCTCCTAAAATTAATGACGTAATCAAAAATTCCAACTATTGATAACATTTGATCTTCACATTGCTTAAGATATTCTTTTTCTTATTCAATAATTAGAACTATAAGTCACTCATTAACAAATGTTCTTAGTTAATGAGTGACTCTAATTCCTTAAATACTGCGATTTTATTTAATCAGTTTAAAATCAATTTCAAATTCCCATGGAATATCATCTATTCCTAAATCGTTAAGCCATGCGTTATAATCCATACCATCAGGAGTCATATTATCATATACTTTATTACCTACCTTAATAGCCTCATGAATGCCATTTGTTGAAATGTTTCCACCATATTTATCAGAATAGATATAACCCGTTTTGCTTTTTATAATTACTCGTTCGCCTTCAATACCAACTTCCTTTAAGGATTTTTCTAGATAATTTGCATATTCCTTGCACTTATAAACTTCTTTAAAATCACCTGGTATTCCCTTAACAATATTGCCGATTTCAGACTTGTACGCATTCTCGATCACTTCATCCCAAGGAATCTCTTCCACAAAGGTCTGCTCGTTCCTGATTTTAATCTTTTCCAGATAATCCTGATTTCCTTTGATATTTAATGGAAGATCGATGACTAGGTCTTTTCTAATACTGATCCCCGGCAACTTCTCTAGGTATTCTAATTCCTTATCCAATGGAATCTTTTCTGCTAGTTTTCCTTCATCTCCAGCATTTAACGGTATTTTCTCAGTTAGCCCTGCAGAAATACCAAAGATAGAAATAGCGTTTAAAATGCCTTTCATTGGCAAATATTTATCGATCGTCTTATCTAACACAATGGATAGAGATAAGGTCAAAAATTCAGAGGATTGGAATATTTCAGATACAGCGACACCTGCACTCTTGATCCCATTATTAATTGTATTTAATAGGTCACCTTTGTTCTCAGTATCCTTTTTCTCTTCTTTTGGTTTTCCACATATTACATTCACCCGTTCTTCCAACGTGCCTGTGACTTCAGGATACTTTTTATTTAAGTTCGCTGTTTCATGGGTCAAATTATTAAGCACCACATCTTTAACCGCAACCGTCATCTTTTCAACGATATTTTTCATTGCTTTAACGAGTTGAGATTGCTTTTCCTCTGTTTGCTTTTTAATCAGCTCTGCTGCTCTTTTTGCCTCTTCCGCAATTCTTCTTGCCGTTTCTTCTGCTGCTCGTCGAGCTATTTCTGCAGCGTTATTTGAATTGGTTTTACTTGAACTACTACTCGTATTTCTTCCTGCACCTGAACCGCTATTGGCACTTCCGCCACCGCCTTTGTTTGTCGCTCCTCCTTTCGTCTGCGGCTTTGTATGTTGATTCACTGTTCCATTGCTGATTGGTTTTTTCTTTGGTTGACTTGGTGGATTATAAATTCCCCCGCCTATTGGGACTATACTCTTAAATCCGGTTGGGTCAAAGTACTTGTTCGGGTTGTTTCTGCCATAGTTATACCGGTTC
>ERZ1106944.452-NODE-452-length-23120-cov-3.675092_pt1 | contig 23120 bp, 16 predicted proteins | sample MGYA00403672_ERZ1106944 | MGnify/ENA primary metagenome ERZ1106944 (study PRJEB35170, sample SAMEA104062454) | human gut metagenome | biome: human gut; feature: human-associated habitat; material: faeces | place: Denmark | collected 2012-10-16 ...
GCTCGTCTGCGGGCTCTCGCTTTGGACGGCCCTGCCCGTCGTGATCCTTGTCGCCCTGATTCTCGCGCGTCTCGTCGCTAAAGCACGGGCCGTGAAATTCTCACGAGGCGAGGCGATAGCCTACGCGGTCGGGAACCTCGCAACCTGGCTCCTGCTCGTGGCAGGCTATCTCGTAAAGTAAAAACCGATGGCATAGGGGCGTGAAAAAGCCCCCGGCCGTAAGTAGAGATCTCACCCACATACTTACGCAAGCGCGCGCCGAAGACGCACGACCGAGGGCTAAAGCCTTCCGTCGCGTCTTCGGCGCATTTACATGCAGTATGTGGGTGAGATGATGCAAAGATACGAAATTTGAATGAATAACAACACTGAGGACCTGCAAGTCCTCAAAAATACCTCCGCACTGGGGCGGCTAATTATCAAATCCGTGCCGAAATCCATTGCCAAAGAGATGATAATCGAAAATCACTATTCGCACAAATGGTGCGACGGAGGCTTCGGAAAATACAATTTCGGGATATTCCGGGCCGAAGAACCGGACAAATGCCTCGGAGTGGCCGTGTATGGTTATATGAAGAACCCGAAGGCAAAGATATTCACCCATCCGAACCCTCGTGCATGGATGTGCGAATTGAACCGCATGTGGATCGACGATTCTCTCGGACACAATGCAGAAAGCATACTGATCGGGGCGTCGATCCGGTTATTGCGGAAAACTGATCCCGATATTGTCGCAGTACAATCATTCGCAGACGGACGCCTGGGATGCGGTACGATTTACAAAGCCGCGAATTTTCGGTATTACGGGTTCCATCATACCCGGTTTCTGCGCAATAAGCGAACTGGAGAGATAACGCACGAACAGATTCTGACCGATACGACCAGTTCGTCAGGCTATCTTCGCGCGAACGTCGCGTTTTTGCTCGGTGATTTCGAAATATTCGTCGTAAAGACGTATCGGTATATTTACCCGCTCTGCAAACAGTTTCGCTTCAAAGGGCCGGAAAAGCCCTATCCTCAATATGAAAAAGGAGAGACGCCTGTCGAGTGGAAACGGGACACGCAAAAGATAAAGCAGAACATAATCGAATTGCTCGATAAAATCGCAGCTTAGCGTAACGATAGAACGGTGTTAGAACCCTATTCTAACACCGTTCTTAAATGCGTTCCAGAGGTACATTTCGTTTTTGGAAAAGAGCCCCGTCGTTTACAATCGGCTTAACATTTCGTTTTGCGGATTATAAAGGAGGTGCGGTTTTGCATCGGCCCGACTTTTTTATGATCTTTACAGTTATGAAACTTTACAGAACCGGACTGCTGCTGCTTGCAGTCCTATGCACAATCCCGGTGTTTGCCGGGCAGCCGCCGCGGCTGAAGGTGGGTTCCTCGTCCGGGATTTTCGGCCCGGTGACGAACTGGACCTACGAAACCTTCGCCGAGGCGAAGAGGGCTGGCATCGACGCCATCGAGATCAGCGCGTCGACGCTGTTCCTGAACAAGGAGATGACCGACGATCGGCAGATCGAGGCGCGCTGCCGTCAGCTGAAGCGCGACCTCAAGCGCGCCGGAATCGAAATCTGGTCGGTGCACATGCCTTTCGGCCGCGAGATCGACCTCTCGCAGACGGACGAGGCCGTGCGGCAGCGGAGTGTCGAACTGCACCGCCGCGTGCTGCGCTTCTGCAAGATCCTGTCGCCGCGGATCGTGCTGTTCCACCCGAGCTGGTATCTCGGGCACGGGGAGCGCGACGCGCGGATCGCGCAGCTGGTGCGCTCGGTTGGGGAGCTGCTTCCCGATGCGAAGAAGATCGGCGCCCGGGTGGTGATCGAGAACATGCTGGGCTACGAACTGGTCAAGGACGGGAACTACGAACGCCCGCTGGGCCGTACGGTCGAAGAGGTGCTGCACATCATGTCGCTCGTGCCCCGGGAGGTGGACGCCGCGGTCGACACCAACCACATCGACAATCCCGAACTGCTGATCAGTGCGCTCGGACGCCGGGTGAGGACGATTCACGTCAGTGACGGCGACGGCCGCAGCGAGTGTCACGAACTGCCGGGCCAGGGCCGGGGCGACAACGACTGGACGGCGATCCTGAAGACCCTGTACGAGGATGCGCACTACCGGGGCGTCTTCATGTACGAGGTGAAGAAGGCGGAGTTCCCGCAGTTGAAGGCTTGTTACGACCGGTTGTACGAACAGTACGTGCAGTCGAAGCAATAAGGACGGTCGGGTTAAATGAGAACGCGGTTTGATGCAACTTCATCAAACCGCGTTCTTTGATTCAGGGCCGCTGGCCGGTCACCTGCGGACCACGATGCAGTTGGGGACCCCGCGCTCGCCCTCGTGGTCGAAGCGGCGGTTGTCGTAGGGATGGTTGAGGACGCCTTCCTGCGCCGTCCAGAGCGTCGAGGAGCCGCCGCCGTCGAGGTTCAGCGCCTCGGTAAGACCTAACTGGCGTGCGATGTAGGCTGTTTCGGCGATGGTCGCGCCGTCGCCCTGGCCTTTGAAACGCCCGTCGATCACGGCCATCACCACCGTGCCGTCGGCCCGTTTGCCGATCAGCGTCCGGGGATGGCGGCGCGTGTAGAAACTGCTTCCGGAGGTGTATTCGACCACCTTGCCGCCGTCGATCAGCACCGGGCCTGCGGCCAGCGCTGAGCGGTAGCGGCGCGCCACGTCGGCATACTGCGTCGTGTCGCACGGGAAGATCTCCATCCGGCGGCCCTTGCGGTCCTTGAAGGCGATGACGCCGTTGGTGCGGAATGCCTCCTCGGGGGTGGTGCGTCCCACGATCTTCCTGTCGAGCAGGACGAAGGTGACCGGTTCGAAGGTTTTGACGTTGAAGTAGCTGCCGTTGACGGCGATCTCCGCGCCGGCGGCCTTCCCCAGATCGCTCGTGGACTCGGCCCTGCGGTCGAGGTGGACGATCGAGGTGGTGAACCTGCGTCCGGGGTAGGTGGTGACGGAGATGCTCTGCCGCGACCCGAACATGTCGATCTGGGCGTAGCGGCATTCGGCGCCGCCGCCGAGGTCGGCCGTGCGCCATTGGGCGGTGACGAATGCAATCGAGTCGCGGGGAGTCTGCGCCGCGGCGCTGGAGGAAAAGAGGAGCAGCAAGGCTCCCGTCAGAATTTTGTTCATGGTTCGGATAAACGGGTTAGTAGCCACAAATTTACGCATTTAGCACGGATTTAGCAAGCGTCGGAGCCGCTATTTTCTAAAAAAAACGGACGCCGGACCCTCCCGGAAACGAAAGCGCCCCCGGAAGTCCGGAGGCGCTGGTTTTTCGGGGCGGAAAAGCTGTTTACTGCCTGGCCTTAGTGTAGACCGTGCCCGTGCCCTCGATCGTGAGGGTGTAGTTCCCGTCGGCCGTTTTGGCGATCATGCCCGTCTGGGTGAAGTCGATGGTCTGGCCGTTGCCGAGGCTCTGGCCCTTGAGCAGGATTTTGTCCGCCTCGCCCTGAAGCTCCCACGAGGTGTAGACCAGCGTCGCCATGTTGATCGACCTGGCTGCGCCTTCGACCATGATCTCGACGCCCATGACGCCTTCGGGAGCAATCGGGTCGGGCATCGTCCATTTGCCGACGGCTTCGGCGTAGGTGGGATCGGTCGCAATCTTCGTGGCGGCGGCGCCGTCCTTCAGCTTGCCCGTGTAGTCTACGGTGACGGGGGCGCCGAGCAGCAGGCCGTTGGCGTCGCTCTTGTCGGCGGCCGTGGTCGCGAAGGTGCAGGTGCTCTCGTCGGTCAGTGCACGGACGGTGACGGTGTTCATCGAGGCGTCGGTGATGAATCCCGAGAAGGTTTTGGGGCTGTTGTCGGCGAAAGCCAGTGCGGCGATCAGGGATTTGATGTTGTTCATGGTGTCGGATTTATCGGATTTGCATGTTGCAGCTAATATACGGAACTCTCGCTTAATGTGTGCCGTTTGCACGTGATTTTACATATTCGTCGATGGCTTTGGCCGCGGTGCGTCCCGCTCCCATGGCCAGGATGACCGTCGCGGCGCCCGTCACGGCGTCGCCGCCCGCGAAGACGCCCGGACGGGTCGTCGCGCCGCGCTCGTCGGCCGTGATGCAGCCGCGGCGGGTGGGTTCCAGACCGGCGGTCGTGGCGGCCAGCAGCGGATTGGGCGAGGTTCCCAGCGCCATGATCACCACGTCGCATTCGATTTCGAACTCCGAGCCCTCCTTTACCACCGGCGAGCGGCGGCCGCTTTCGTCGGGTTCGCCCAGCTCCATCTCCACGCACCGCAGGCCCGTCACCCAGCCTTTTTCGTCGCCGAGGACTGCGGTGGGGTTGGTCAGCATGCGGAAGCGGATGCCCTCCTCCTTGGCGTGGTGGACCTCCTCGACGCGCGCCGGAAGCTCTTTTTCCGAACGGCGGTAGACGATCGTGGCCTCGGCGCCCAGCCGTTTGGCCGTGCGCACGGCGTCCATCGCCACGTTGCCGCCGCCTACGACCACGACGCGCTGTCCGACGTAGATCGGGGTGTCGTACGCCTTGTCGTAGGCATGCTTCAGGTTGGCCCGCGTGAGGAACTCGTTGGCCGAAACCACGCCGTTGAGGTTCTCGCCCGGGATGCCCATGAAGCGGGGCAGCCCGGCGCCCGAGCCGATGAATACGGCGTCATAGCCTTCGTCGTCCAGCAGCGAGTCGATCGTCACGGTGCGGCCCACGATCACGTCGGTCTCGATCCCGACGCCCAGCCGTTCGACCTGGGCGATCTCGCGCGCCACGATCCGCTCCTTCGGGAGGCGGAATTCGGGAATGCCGTAAACCAGCACGCCGCCCACCTTGTGCAGCGCCTCGAAAATCTTCACTTCGTAGCCCATGCGGGCCAGGTCGCTGGCGCAGGCCAGCCCGGCCGGGCCGCTGCCGATGACGGCGACCTTGCGGCCGTTGCGCACGGCGGCAGGCTGCACGGGGGCGCCGTGTTCGAGTTTCCAGTCGCCGACGAAGCGTTCGAGCTTGCCCACGGCGACCGGTTCGCTCTTGATACCCAGGATGCACGAGCCTTCGCACTGGCTCTCCTGCGGGCAGACGCGGCCGCAGATCGACGGCAGCGAACTGTCCTCGGAGATGATGTCGGCAGCCTCCTGCAACCGCCCTTCGTGCAGGGCGGCGATGAAGTCGGGGATGCGGATGCCTACGGGGCAGGCCGCCACGCAGCGGGGATTCTTGCAGCGCAGGCAGCGCGAAGCTTCGAGTGTGGCCTCTTCGAGGTCGTAGCCGTAGCAGACCTCCTCGAAATTGGTCGCACGGATCGCCGGGTCCTGTTCGCGCACCGGCACGCGGGGTATTTTGTTTGCCATGTGATAGCAGATGAAAGGTTAAAAGTGAAAGGTGAAAAGTGAAAGGTGAAAAGCGGGAAGTTCTATGCGGGAGATAATTATATATTCTGCATGGTCTCCGTCGCTAAAATACCTTTCTACTTGTCCAATCCGATCTTACATACGTGTCCGGCCTCGCGCTCGGCCTCGATCGCCGCGGCGCGCTGCTCCTGGGTGCGGTACATGCCCTGCCGGCGCATCGCCTCGTCGAAATCGACCTCGTGGGCGTCGAACTCCGGGCCGTCGACGCACGTGAAGCGCGTCCGGCCGCCGACCGTCACGCGGCAGGCGCCGCACATGCCCGTGCCGTCGACCATCAGCGCATTGAGCGACACGGTGGTTTTCAGCGCGTACTTCTTCGTGGTGAGGGCCACGAACTTCATCATAATCATCGGGCCGATGGCCACGCATTCGTCGTAGTGTCTGCCCTCTTTTTCGATCAGCTCCCCGATCAGCGCCGTCACGAGCCCCTTGAAACCCTCCGAACCGTCGTCGGTGGCGATATGGAGGTGTTCGGCTACGGCGCGCATGGCGTCGGTGTAGATCAGCATGTCGCGTGTCTTGGCGCCGATGATGACGTCGGCCTTCACGCCGTGTTCCCGGAGCCATTTGACCTGCGGGTAGACTGGGGCCGTGCCCACGCCGCCCGCCACGAAGAGGTAGCGGCGTTTGCGCAGCTCTTCGACGGGCATTTTGACGAATTCCGAAGGGTGGCCCAGCGGACCTGCGAAGTCGGCGAGGGCATCGCCCTCGTTCAGTGCGCAGATTTTGCGCGTCGAGGCGCCGATGGCCTGCGTGACGATGGTCACGCTGCCCTCCGCAGCGTCGAAATCGGAGATCGTGAGCGGAATGCGCTCGCCGTGTTCGTCGGCGCGCACGATGACGAATTGTCCGGGCTGCGCCGAGCGGGCCACGCGCGGTGCGAGGACCTTCATCAGCCAGATGCCCTCTGCGAGGAGTCTTTTTTCAAGAATGGGGTACATTATATCCGTTGTGTGTTTGTGTGTCACTCTTCGATGATTGCCGTCACCCGGATGCGCCGCATGGGCCGCACGGGGTCGTTGGTCACCACCACGAGGTGTTCGGTCACGATGCCGTAGTCCTGCGTCCGGGGATCGAGCAGAATTTCGCAGCGCAGCGAATCTCCGGGGGCGATTTTCTGCCCCGGGGCGAGTGTCGTGGCCACGTGTCCCTCGCCTTCGACGGCCCGCACGATCAGCTCCGCGCCGCCCGCGTTCGAAAGCGTAAAGTGCTTTTTCCGGACTGGTCCCGCATGTTTGACCGGTCCAAATTTAAGGATATTTTCCGAAAAATCGGCTTTCGGGGCGTTTTGTGTTGCATCCGCGGGCTGCGGATCGACGCCGATGCCGTGGGTGACGAGCGTCGTGCCGTTGCTCCGTCCGTCGATCAGGACCTCCAGCGCGTCGCGCACGGTCCCGTAGCGGGGTTTGTCGGCGGGGATGAGGTAGGTGAAGTTGATTTCACCCCGTTCGCCCGGCGCGATCTGTTTCGGATAGTCGGTCCGAAGCGCTCCGCTCGTGGTTTCGGGCCGCAGTTCGAGGCGGACCGGGCGTTTCGAGGTGTTCGCGTAGCCGATCGCCGCCTGCACCTGCCGCCCCGGATAAATATAGGAGAAGGCGTTGAGCGTCGAGGCCAGCCGCAGCCCTCCGCCGGCATCGACGGGGTAGAGCTCCTCGACGGTTTTCTGCCGCGGGATGACGCTCCCCTGCACGGTGAGCGTGGCGATCTTCCGCTTCTCCGAAGAGTAGACCCACAGCTCCTTGGTGAATGAGCCGGGGCGGTTGGCGGGGTCGTAGGTGACGGTGATCTGCGTCTTTTCGCCCGGAAGGATCGGTTTCTTCGAGAAATCGGGGACCGTGCAGCCGCAGGTGGTCACCACGTCGAGGATCACCAGAGGGCTGTCGCCGCGGTTGACGCCCGTGAACGTGTGGCTGACGCGGCCGTCGGTTTCGCGGATCGTGCCGAAGTCCCACGTATCGGGCCGAAAAGACAGATGTTCCTGCGCCGAGGCCGTTAAGGCGCATAGCGTCAAGAGAATAAGGAAAATAACGCGATTCGGGATCATTTCTTTATGATTTGTGCGACATGCAAAGATACTTTTTTTGCGAAAAAATCGTGCAATAATTTTGCGGGAATGAAAAATTGCTATATATTTGCACTCCGAAACGACGGGATAACCCGTTTCGAAATGCCTGAATAGCTCAGTTGGTTAGAGCACATGACTGTTAATCATGGGGTCCTAGGTTCAAGTCCTTGTTCAGGCGCAGATGCGCGAGGGTTGCGTAAAGGTTCTTTCAAAAAACGCCTGCAAGGGGTCGTCCGTAAAAGGGTGGTCCGGAGGGTGATCGGAAGATTGCCTTTGCAGTCCCAAGCCATTTTTAGGGGAGCTTAGCTCAGCTGGTTCAGAGCGTCTGCCTTACAAGCAGAGGGTCGGGGGTTCGAATCCCTCAGCTCCCACGACAGAGACCATCCAAAACAGGATGGTTTTTTATGCCGGGAGCATAGCTCAGTTGGTTTAGAGCGCCTGCTCGACAAGCAGGAGGTCAGCGGTTCAAATCCGCTTGTTCCCACAAGCAGAAAAGCCTTTCGGATTCGTTTCGGAAGGCTTTTCTGTCGACATTGCGGCAATGCCACTCAAGAAAAAGACGGATACCTGCGTATCCGTCTTTTATTATGAAACAGGCTGTGCTATTTGCCGGTCGCTTGTTCGCGGCTGTTGCCGGGGTAGACTCTCACCAGAACGACGCCGTGAGGCGCAACGGCCGTTTCGAACTTGTCGGTGCACTCCGTGAGGTCCTTCTGCCGCCACAGGTCGCGCACGGTCTGCCTGCCGCGCAGACCCAGCATGCGGAGCGTGAAGTTCATCTTCACGGTCTGCCAGCCCCGGTTGAAAAGCCCGACGGCCATCGAGCCGTCTTCGAGGTGCTTGGCGTAGATCACCTGGTCGCCCTGCTGCCAGACGGGGACGGCCTGCAGGCCCAGCGGGTCTTGGTTGACGTCGATCACTTCGTCGTTGGTCAGCAGGCTCCGTGTGAAGTCGTCCATCTGCGCCATGTCGCAGCCGATCAGCAGCGGCGCGGCCAGCAGCGACCAGAGGCTGATGTGCGTATACTGCTCGTCGGCCGTGAGCTGCGTGTAGTGGAGTTTCGGGCCCCAGCCCACCATGCCTATGACCAGCATGTCGGGGTCGGCCCAGTGACCCGGGCGGTTGAAGGGCAGCCAGCGGTCCTGGCTGAACCCGATGCTGCTGATGCTCTCCCACGTGTCGCGGATGTCGCCCGTCGTGCGCCAGCAGTTGGAGTACCGCATCCACTGCGGGGCGTCGCCGTAGGGTGCGCTGTTCGAGAGGCTGTAAACGACGTCGCGGTCGAGCGTCCGAAGGGCGTCGTGCATCTCCTTGACGTGGTAATAGTCGAGCGGATTCCAGTCGTACTTGAGGTAGTCGATACCCCATTCGCCCCATTGCTTCACGTCGGCCTCCACGAAGGAGTAAGGGCCGAGGTGCCAGACTTCGGTCCGGTCCTTCCAGTAGTTGCCGCCCTCTTTCTGATAACGGTAATGCTCGTTGTGCCGGCCTTTTTTGATCCACTCGTTGACGCCGTCGGGGTTGTCCGAGTAGCTGCCGATATGCGCGGCATAGGTCCCGATCCACGGCGTGGAGTAGATGCCCACCCGCAGGCCCATGTCGTGAATCTCGCGTACAAGGCCCTTCATGTCGGGGAATTTCGTGTTCGGCTGGATCGCGTTGTGTTTGCCGCCGCGTTTGCCCTGCCATCCGTCGTCGATGTTGATGTAGGACCAGCCGTGGTCGGCGAGTCCGCTTTCGACCATCGCGCGCGCCGACGAGAGCACCTGCTCCTGCGTGACGTCGCGCGCCCAGCAGTTCCAGCTGTTCCAGCCCATCGGCGGAGTGAGCGCGATTTCGTCGCCCACGACGATCTTCAGGTTGCGCTCGCAGCTGCCCGGCGCATTTGCGGCTTTCAGGTGCACGGTATATTCGCCCGGAGCGGTTACGCGTCCCGTGATCCGTCCGGTTTCGGGGTCGAGTTTCAGCCCTTTGGGAAGCCCCTCGGCCGAGAAAGTCATCGGACGGACGCCCGTCGCGGCGATCGTGTAGAGGAATTCCGAACCCGGGCGGACGCCGAAGACGCGGGCGCCGTTGATGCGCGGGGTGTCGGCGGGTTTCGGGGTCAGGATGTATTTCGACATGTCGGGCGCGCTTTGCGCCGCAGCCTGCCCGGCCGCCGCCCCGCCGCAGAGTGCGGTCAGGACGAGGGTCGTCAGGTAAAGCAGAATCGGTTTTTTCATCGGTTCGGGAATTTTGGATTTCGGGTTCATTTCGTCTTTTCCGCCAGCACCGGAACGAATTCCGACACGGAGTACAGTTTGTTGCGGTTGCTGGCATTTACGGCCAGTCGTACGTAGCGGCCCGAAACGGTCCACTGCTCGACGGCGTAGGTTCCGGTCGTCGACGTGTTGGTCTTGTCGCCGAAGTCGAAGTCCTGGACCTTCGTCCAGTTCTTGCCGTCGTCCGAAAGCTCGATGTAGCCGGCGCGGAGGTCGGTCACGTAGGAGTCGCTGCGGCGGACGAGCGTCATGCCGCACCAGTAGTACGTCTTGCCCATATCCCATACGGTCGATGCTTCGTTGGGGTTGATGTCGCCCTCTCCGGTGTTGTTGTAGCGGCTCTCCCAGCGGGTGACCAGATCGCCGTCGATCATCAGCTCGGGGCCGCGGCCGGTGTAGTAGGAGCTGCACGAAACGAGATTCCACTTGCTGCGGCTGTCGTAGATCGGGAGCAGCGAGATGTGGTAAAGCACCGTGTTCTTCTCGCCGATCTTGAACTTCGAATTGCCCTTGAGCCTTACGGCCAGCGTGTAGTAACGGTCTGCCGTCAGATTCGATTTGTCGATGTCGATGGTCGAAACCGCTTTGTTCGAGCCGGCTTTCAGGTCGGCTCCCGTGAAGGTGTAGGCGCTTTCGGGCAGCGGGATGTATTGCGTGCCGTGCTCGGCGTTATAGGCCGCGAGCACTGCATCGCCGTGTTCGTATTCCATCTCGGAATCCCACTTGTTGTTGAACTCGGTGTAGGCTGTGAATTCGAGCGTATTGGCGTCGGTGGCGCTCAAGTCGATTTCCACGACACCGGCGTTCTCGGCCAGCACCTCGGTCTCCTGCATCCGGGGATTGATCAGAATGGTGTTCAGCTTCTCGTTGACCTCGGTTCCCGTGGCCGAGAGCCGCAGCGGAAGGACGTAGTCGTTCATGTAGGGCAGCGCCATGATCCCCTTGCAGTCGAGGCGGACGGTGAGGGTGGCGCGGCGGCCTTCGGCCGTGATCGAACCGGTGTCCTTGACGATCTGGTAGTACTCCTCGCCGAGCAGCGTGTAGGAGGAGCCGTTCGCGGCGTTGAGAGCCTCGACGGCATCGGGATCGGGTACGACCTTCACCTCCGACGGCTGTCCGAAGTAGCCGCTGCTGTAAGCGTAAATGTTGTAGTCGATCGTCTCCTCCACGTCGTAATAGATTGCGTTCTGCACGCCGTTGTTGACGATGTAGACGCGCGGGTCGGTCAGGTTGTCGTTGCGGTGGTCTTTTTCGCAGGCGGTCAGCAGCAGCACGCCTGCGAAGGGTATCAATATGTTTTTCAGTTTCATAATTATCCGGATTAGAGGGGTTTACCAGCCGTAGTTCTGCGTGCATTTCACACGGTCGAGTTCTTCCTGGGAAATCGGGAAGAGGTAGCAGCGCTTGGTGAAGACGCGGTTGCCGTCGCGGCCGCCGTCGTATTTGCAGATGACGCGCTGCCAGAATTCGCCGTTCGCCTTGTGGTCTTTGGCCGAGATGTTCATGCCGTAGACCGGCATGTTGTTGTCCGTCTCGGCCGTCATCTAGGTCCGCGTGTCGAAATAGCGCAGGTTTTCGAAGCACAGCTCGACCTGGCGTTCGCGGCGGATCAGTTCGCGCATCCTGGTCTGGTCGCCGGCGGCGTCGGGATAGACCTCCTCGATGTCGGGAACGCCGGCGCGTTTGCGGATCATGTTCAGGTAGAGCGTGATGTCCGCGTTCGACGGATCGTACTCGTTAAGCGCCTCGACGTAGTTGAGCAGGATCTCCGCATAGCGGAATACGGGGAAATCCAGGTAGCCATAGTTGCCGGTGGAGGTGTCGATCGACGGGTTGGTGAACTTATGCGCCAGATAACCCGTCGGCGGATAGTTGTGCGATTTTCCCGGACCCGAATTGCCGTTGAAATAGAACTGGACGTTGGCTGTTTTCTTGTTGGCTCCGTGCCAGGTCATGCCGCTCCAGAACACGTTGACGTAGAAGCGCGGTTCGCGGTTCTGGTACATTTTGAACGTCTCCAGTTCGTCGCCGTAGATCGGGTGCTTGAACTTCGAGAATCCGCTTTCGCTGTAACCTGCGTCGGGGTCGATGATCGGCCGCGCCTGGTCGCCGTCGGTGTAGCCCGTGATGGGGTAGCGGCCGTTGGCCATGGCGAACGCGTCGACCTGTTTCTGGGTTACGCCGTAGCCGCCGTAGGCCGTTCCGCCGACACTCGGGGGCGTGGTGACTATACGCCACTGGTAGCCGCTGGCGATGCGCGTGTAGATCTTCTCCGTAGCGCCGGTCCCGGAACCTACCGACGTGAAGAGCGTGTTGAAGCTGGCGTAGGGGTCCGTGCCGTCGGCGCCGACCAGCGAGTAGAGGTTCAGGTTCATAACGTCTTTGGCGGCCTGGGCTGCCAGCTCCCATTTCTTTTCGTCGTACTGGGTCGGGAACAGGTGGTCGCCGTTTCTGTTGACGATACCCTTGTAGAGTTCGTTGCCGTTGAAGAGCTTGCGGGCCGAGTAGAGCAGCAGGCGGGCGCGGGCGGCCAGGGCGGCGCCTTTCGTGGCACGGCCGTAGTAGATGTCGGGCCAGCTGTCGGGCAGCCCTTTGGCGGCTTCCCAGAGCTCGTTCGCGACGTAGTTGACGCACTCGTCCCAGGTGTTGCGCTCGCGCTGGTCGAGTCCGCTCTGCGTGAAGTCCACCGGATCGTCGCCGATGAGGAAGACGGGACCGTAGACGGGCAGCATCATGGCGTAGAAATGCGCGCGCAGGAAGCGGGCCTCGTTGTAGTAGTAGCCCTTGTCGACATCGTTCAGTTCCTCCGGAGGGCACTTGTGGACGTTCTGCATGAAGTAGTTGGCTTCGCGGATGCCCTTATAGGGCGTGTTGTAGGTGTCGTCGCGGTAGATGTGTAGCGATGGGTTCCACGAGTTGTAGTTGATCTGGGTGTAGGACCGGTCCAGATAGGCGAACGAGGTCTCGTCCGAGCAGGCCTCCCAGGGGATGTCGTTGCTGTTCGACACGCAGGCGGGAGCTTCGTAATCCGGCTGGTAGGAGTAGATGTTGGTCAGGTATTGGAGCGTGGTCTTCTGCTTTTTGAATATGTTGTCCGAAGTCAGCGGCTCGTCGGGCTGGCGGTCGAGGTATGAGTCGCAGGAAGCGAGCATGGCTCCGGCTGTCAGGAACAGGGCGAATGTTTTAATCGTGTTTTTCATGGTTGTTGCCGGTTAGGGGTTAGAAACCGATCGTGAGACCGAGGTTGATGATCCGGTTGTTCGGGTAGTTGGTGGCTCCGGTTTGCAGGTCGGGGTCCCACAGCTTGAAGGGGCTGAACGTGAATAGGTTCACACCCGAGAGGTAGACGCGCAGGCTCTGCATGGCGATTTTGTTGGCGATGCGTTTGGGCAGCGTGTAGCCGAGCTCGAGGTTCTTCAGGCGCAGGTAACGTCCGTTGGCCATCCAGAAGGTCGACAGCTGGTTGTTGTTGTCGATGGCGCCGGTCGTCATGCGCGGGTATTTGGCGCCGGGGTTCTCCGGAGTCCAGGTGTTGCCGTAGAGGTCGGCGAATACGCTCGACTCCTTGAGGTTGCGGCCGACGAACGCCTGCGTCTGGTCGGTGAGGGTCGAGAAGCTGACATGCGCCACGCCCTGGAAGAATGCCGACAGGTCGAATGCCTTCCATTGCAGCGAGAAGCCGAATCCGTAAACGATCTCGGGGATGTCCGAGTAGCCGATGGGCTTCGTGTCGTAGTTGTCGACGATGCCGTCGCCGTTGAGGTCGAGGTATTTGATGTCGCCCGGTTTCACCTCGCCGAAACTCTGTTTGGCCCACGAGTCGATGTCTTCCTGATCCTGGAAGAGTCCGGCGGCCACCAGGCCGAATTTCTGCCACTGCATCTGGCCGCTGTGGTTCATGTAGGTATAGGCGTAATCAGGCTCGTCCTGGTCCATGATCCGGTTGCGTGCGTAGGTGAAATTGCCGCGCACGGTGAGGTGGAGGTCCTTGCCGAGCGGTTGGTGGTATTCGAGCGAGGCGTCGATGCCGCTGTTGCGCATCTTGCCGATGTTCACCCAGGGTTTGGTGCTCAGACCCACGTACATGGGGATGGATTTGCGCTGGAGGAAGATGCCCTCGCGGTTTTCCTTGAAATAATCCACCGATATGTTCAACTGGTTGAAGAACGAGAGGTCGGCGCCGAGATTGAACTTCTTGGCCTTTTCCCAGCCTACGTTGGGGTTCGGGAATTCGCCGAGGCGGACCGAGGTGTACTGGCTGGGCGTCGTGCCGAAATAGTATTTGCCGCCGCCGATCACGGTTTCGTTGTAGATGAAACGGCGGTCGCCGCCGATCTGGTCGTTGCCTACCAGACCGTAGGAGGCTTTGAGCTTGACCATGCTGACCACGTCGCGGATCGGCTCGAAGAATTTTTCGTTCGAGACGACGTACCCCACGGCGATCGACGGGAAGAAACCGAAGCGGTGGTTGGGCGAGAAGTTCTCCGAGCCGTTGTAGCCGAAGTTACCCTCGACGAAGTAGCGGTTGTCGTAGTTGTAGGTGATACGGCCCGCAATGCCCTGATGGCGGTAGGGAAGCGCTTTTTCCGAGTTGTTGGCGCTTTCGCCCACGTAGTTCTTCTGCGACTGCTGGAAGAGGAACATGGCCGAGAGGTCGTGCTTGCCGAAAGTGCGTGCCCAGTTGGCCACGGCTTCGAAGTAGACCGAACGGTAGCCCTTGTTGGTCTGCTTGTAGGTGAGGTTCTCCTCGCCGATCTTCGTCTGGTTGAATTCGAGTTCGCCCGCTTCGTTGCGGCCGGTGGCCAGCCATTGGGGCGAGGTTTTCGTGCGGCCCAGGTTGTTCTCGTTCTTGGCGTCGAACGAACCCTTGATCGAAACGGTAAGGCCCTTGGTCACCCAGTCGCCCAGGTCCTGCGTCAGCACGAACAGCGACTGCGCCGTGTTGTAGAAGATTTCGCGGTAACCGGTCTGCGTCAGCAGCGCATAGGGGTTCTCGCCCTGTCCCGACGCCGGGCCGGCCAGGTAGCCGTTCGAATAGACGTCCGGGAAGGCGTTGGCTGCGGTCTTGAGCGCATAGCCCCAGATGCCGTTGGCGCCGGTGGCGCTCGAGCCCGGTTCGTTCTTGCGTTCGAACGTGGTGGCTAGGTTGATGTTGAGCTTGGTGTATTTGTGGAGCTGGACCTCGACGTTCGACCGGAAGTTGAACCGACGGTAGAAGACCGACGTGTTGTACTCCTTCATGTTGTCGGCCTTGAACAGGCCGTCCTCGTTGTAGAAGCCGCCCGAGATGTAGTATTTGGCCGTCGAGCCGCCGCCCGAGATGTTGACGTTGACGCGCTGGTTGAACGAGTAGTCCTTGTAGAGCCGATCCACCCAGTCGATGTTGGGGTGCAGGTCGGGGTCCGAACCGTCGCGGAACGTCTGGATGTCCTTCTTCGAGTAGAAGTCGTATCCGGCCGCCGCATTGTACATCTCGGCGAACTGGACGGCGTCGATCATGTCGGGAATCTTGGTCGGCTGCACCATGCCGGCCTCGAACTTGATGTTGATCTGCGGCTTGCCTACGATGCCTCCGCGGGTGGTGACCAGCACGACGCCGTTGGCGCCGCGTACGCCGTAGACGGCGGTCGCCGCGGCGTCCTTGAGGATCGAGAACTCCTTGATGTCCTCGATGTCCACCAGGTCGAGGTCGCGCTCGATGCCGTCGACCAGCACCAGCGGCGACTTGTTCGAGCCGAAGGTGCTGATGCCGCGGATCCAGAAGGTCGACGAGGCGCCCGGTTCGCCCGAACGCTGTACGGAGATGACGCCCGCGAGCTGTCCGGCCAGGTTGTTCGAAATCTTGCCCGTGGGCATCTTGATGTCGTTGACCGGAACGGAGGCTATCGAGCCGATGATGCTGGCCTTTTTCTGGGCGCCGTAGCCGACGACGACGACCTCTTCGAGGTTGTTGTCCGGCGAAAGGGAGATCACTTTCGGAATGCGGCCGATCGGGAACTCCTGCGTCTGGTAACCGACGTAGGAGACGGTCACGAAGCCGAAGTTGCCGGAGAACGAATAGTCGAACGAACCGTCCGATGCGGTGCTCGTGCCGAGCGCCGAATCCTTGATCCAGATCGTGGCGCCGATGATCGGCTGCCGGGTCGCGGCGTCGAGCACCTGGCCCGCGATGTGCTGTTTTCGCGGCGCGGCCGGAGCCGGGGCTGCGGATGCGGGGCTTTGTGCCTCCGCACGGGTCAGGATGATGTTGTTCTGACGGATGATGTAGGTGATGCCGGTTCCGCGCAGGGCTTCGTCGAGCAGCTGGGAAACCGATTTCGTCGATTTGGCGATTTTTACGGGGACGTTGTCCGCCAGGTTGCCCTGGTAGGAGATCCGGTAGGAGGTCTGCGATTCGATCTCCTGAATCAGTCCTTTCAGGCTGGTTACGTTTTCAACGCGGACCGAAGTCTGCTGGGGCGACGGCGCCGCCTGCATTTCCCCCCCCCACGGAATAAGGAGTGTCAGGCATGCTGCCAGTAGATACCAGGCATGCCGCATACGGAGTAACTTTTGTTTCATAGAGGTTTGGTTAAGATTGGATTATTTGTGAATGGTGATTTTTTCGCCGTTGCGGTTGAAACGGGTGTTCGTCGAAAGCGTCAGCACTTCGAGGATATGGTCGATCGGCATGTTGAAGTCGAGCGTTCCGGTAAACTGGATGTTTTTGAGCGCCTCGCTGCGGAAGGCGACGCCGATGCCGTAGAAATCCTCGATCACCCCGGCGATTTGCGCCAGGTCGACGTGGCGGAACGTGCGCAGCCGCGCGGCCAGCTCCGCCTCCACGTTGACCGTTTGCAGCGTCAGGTCGTTGTCCGTGGGGGTGTAGGAGACTTTCTGCCCCGGGTGCAGAGCCACGACGTGGTCCGCGGCGCGGAAATCGACGGCTCCCTCGACCAGTACGGTTTCGACATCGGAGCTGTCGTCGTAGGCTTTCAGGTTGAATTTGGTTCCGCGGACCACGACTTCGGCGTCGTGGACCGTGGTGACGGTGAACGGTGCGCCGTTGCGCTTGCTGACTTCGAAAAAGGCCTCGCCGGTGAGGTGCACCGTGCGGTTCCCGTCGTCGAACGAGGCCGGATAGTTGAGCTGCGAACTGCGGGTGAGCCGGATGACGGAGCCGTCGGGCAGCGTCACCGAGCAGTCGCTGCGCTCGGCGCTGACCGTGCAGATGCGGTCGTCCGGCCGGTTTTGGTAGAGATACATGCCTGCGACGATCACGCCCGCGACGAGGATGGCGGCGTAGCGCGCCGCGATCTGCCGCCATTGGGGCCTTGTTTTCGTGCGGCGCAGTTCGATGCGCCGCTGCAACGATCTGAAGGACTGGTCGGTGTTGACCGACGCGGCGGCACGGAGCCGGTCTCCGGCGAAGAGCACGAAGTAGAGCGCTTCGAGCCGGCGGCGGTTCTCCTCCGAGGTGTCGTACCAGTTTTCGATCTCGCGGTTGGCGGGTTCGTCGAGTTTCCCTTCGAGAAATTCGGTCAGCAGGTTGTCGTCGATCTCTTTCATAAGTTCGGTTTCTAACAGTAATACGGTTTTGGGGAAATAGTTACTAAACGAAAACCCGATTTTTTTTCGGGCTTTCGTTTTTATTGCATATGGTCGGTTGCAGGGGGCAGGGGTTTCAGTTGTTCCCGGGCATTTCGAAAAACAGCGCGATCAGCGGCAGGTAGTCCTTCAGCGCGACGCCGAGGACTTTGAGCGCCTGGCCGATATGGTAGTTGACGGTCTGGGGCGACACCTCCATCTCGGCGGCGATCTGCTGGTGGGTCATGCCCTGGAAGCGGCTCATCTCGAAGATGCGCCGGGTCTGCTCGGGGAGTTGGGCGAGCGCCTCGCGGTAGAGCCGTGCGAGTTCCGTGCCGAGGTAGAAGTCCGGGGAGTCGAACTGGTCGGCGAATCTCTTTTCCAACTGCTGGTGGACGCGTGAATGGACCTTCTGGCTGGTGATGCGGTCCAGCGACTTGTTGCGGACGATCATAAACAGAAGTCCTTTCAGCGAAAGTTCCTCCATCAGGCGGTCCCGGTTTTCCCAAATGTACAGCATCGTGTCCTGTACGATGTCCTCCGCCACGGGGAGGGATACCCAGCGCGAGGCGAAGCTGCACAATCCCTTGTAATAGAATCGGTAGCATGCTTCGAAACACTGCCGGTCCCCGGCGTTGAGCCGTCGGATGACCAGTCGGTTGTCGAGGATGTCGTATTTGGTGTTCAGGGACATAAACCGTCGTATCTCGCGTAATTCGGGAGGCTAAAATTACAATTTTTTCCGGAAACGGGCCGGATTCCCGAAAAAAGGGCCACCTTTGCAGTAAAATGGAACCGGGCTGCCGGGAAGTCCGCGCCCCGGGATCGCCGTTTTACATCGCTTATGAATACCGTCTGGATCGTACTGCCTGTATTGATCGCGCTGATGTTTCAGCTCGGCATCGAACTCGACCGGCAGGCCTTCGCCGGTGTGGCCCGCCGTCCGGCGGCCGTTGTCGCGGGGCTGCTGGGCCAATTGGCGCTGCTGCCGCTCATCGCCTTCGGCGTGGGGCTGGCCTTCCGCCTGCCGCCCGTCTATTTTCTGGGGCTGCTGCTCGTCGCCTGCTGTCCGGGAGGCAGTTCGTCGAACGTCTTTTCGATGCTGGCCAAGGGCGACGTGGCCCTTTCGGTGACGCTGACCGCTTTGAGCAGCCTCATCACGCTCTTCACGATTCCGCTGGTGATGGGTTTCGCCGCGCGTTTCGTCGCGGTGCATGCCGGTGCGGCCATCGAACTTCCGGTCGGGAAACTGCTGGTGCAGAACATCGTCCTGCTGTTCCTGCCGATGCTCTGCGGGGCGCTTTTCAGGCATTGGCGGCCCCGGGCGGCACGGCGTGTGCATGAGTTGCTGGGGCGTGTGGCCTTCCCGGCCCTGATGCTGCTGGCGGCGGTGTTCTTCGTGCAGTACGCCTCGACGATTCTGGAGAATCTTGGCGTGCTGGGGCTGGCCGCGGGTGCGCTGATCCTGCTGGCGATGGCGGGCGGATCGCTGCTGGCCCGCCTGTTCCGGCTCCGGCGGGCGGTGCGCCGCACGATCGTCATCGAGGTCGGGATGCAGAACGCTGCGCAGGCGATCGCCGTCGCCACCTCGCCGCTGATCTTCGACAGCGGTGAAATGGCCGTCCCGGCCATCGTCTACGCCCTCGTGATGAACGTGGTTCTGCTCTCGTACCTGAAACTGCTGCCGAAATGTACCGATGAAACGGCGTCGGACGGCGCCTGACCGAGTATCTTTGCCGTATGAAATTCCTGAAAGTCGCTGTTTTGTTTTTCGGCCTGGCCGCGGCGTTTGCCGTGCGGGCGCAGGGCGGGACCTATCCCGTCAGCGGGCGGGTGATCGACCGTTTGAGCCGCCGCCCCGTGGCCTATGCCGCCGTGGTGCTGGCCGGGCAGGAGCAGAAGGGAGCCTCGACCGACTCGCTGGGGAGGTTCCGCATCGAGCGCGTGAAGCCGGGCATCTGGCGGCTGGCGGTCTCGTCGGTGGGCTACAAGAGCCTCACGACGCCCGAATACATGGTCTCGGCCGCCACGCCCTTTATCGAAGTCGAGCTGGAGGAGGATGCCGCGCAGCTGGAGGCCGTGACGGTCCGTCCGTCGCCGTTCCGCGTCACGGCGGAGAGTCCCGTAAGTTTGAAGGTGATCGGCCTGCGGGAGATCGAGAAAAGCCCCGGCTCGAACCGCGACGTGTCGCGCATCGTGCGCTCGTATCCCGGCGTGGCCTTCTCGCCCGTGGGGTATCGTAACGATTTGATCGTGCGCGGCGGCGGGCCTGCGGAGAACAAGTTCTACATGGACGGGATCGAAATCCCGAACATCAACCATTTCGCCACGCAGGGGGCGACGGGCGGTCCGGTGAGCATCGTCAACGCCGACCTCGTGCGCGAAATCAGTTTTTATACGGGAGCCTTTCCCGCCGACCGGGCCGGGGCGTTGAGTTCCGTGCTGGACTTCAGGCTCCGCGACGGCAATGCCGAAAAGCAGACCTTCAAAGCGACGTTGGGCGCCTCGGAAGTGGGGTTGAGCGGCAGCGGGCACATCGGCGGCAAGACGACTTATCTGTTTTCCATCCGCCAGTCCTACCTGCAACTGCTGTTCAAACTGCTGGGGCTGCCCTTCCTGCCCAACTACATCGACGGGCAGGCGAAAGTCAAGACACGCCTTTCGGAGCGCGACGAGCTGACGGTGCTGGCCCTTGCGGGATTCGACAACATGCGTCTCAACGTCGACGAGAAGGGCGAGGACGCCGAATACCTGTTGAGCTACCTGCCCCGCATCCGGCAGGAGACCTTCACGGTGGGGGCTTCGTGGCGTCACTATGCGGGCCGCCACGTGCAGACCGTGACCTTGAGCCACAACTACCTGAACAACCGCAACCTGAAATACCTGCGCAACGATGATTCGTCGGAGGACAACCTGACGCTCCAGCTGCGCTCCGTGGAGCAGAAGACCACGCTCCGGGCCGAGAACCGCACCTATCTGGGCCGCTGGACCGTCCGCGAGGGCGTCGAGGTGAATTATTCCGACTACACGAACCGCACGCTGCAACGGCTCTATACCGACAGGACGCAGCTGTCGGACTACCGGACCCGGCTGGGAATCGTCGGCTGGGGGCTGTTCGCCGGGGCCGAATACGCCTCGGCCGACAAGCGGTTCACCGCCTCGGCGGGCCTGCGCGCCGACGGGTGCGACTACTCGGGACGTATGGCGCGGGTGTGGCGCCAGCTGTCGCCCCGGGCTTCGGTCTCCTATGCGGTAGGTCCCGGCTGGTCGGTGAGCGGCAGCGCGGGACTTTACTGCCAGCTGCCGCCCTACACGGCGTTGGGATTCAAGGTGGACGACGCGCTGGTCAACCGATCGCTCGATTACATGCGCGTCGGGGTCTTCAGCGCGGGTGTCGACTGGCGGCTGCGCGACCGGCTGATCGTCTCGGTCGAGGGATTTTACAAACGCTACGGCGATGTGCCGCTGTCGGTGGCGGACGGGATTCCGCTCTCGTGCAAGGGCAACGATTACGGCGTGGTGGGCAACGAGAAGCTGGTCTCCTCGGCGCAGGGGCGCGCCTACGGCGTCGAGGCGATGGCCCGCTGGCAGATTCCGGGGCGAGTGAACGTCGTGGGGTCGGTGACCGTGTTCCGCTCGGAGTACCGCAACGACCGGCAGGCCCCGTGGATCGCCTCGGCGTGGGACAACCGTTTCGTGGTCAACGTCAGCGGAACCTACGACCTGCCGCGCCACTGGAGCTTCGGTGCGAAGTTGAGCGCCGTGGGCGGTGCGCCCTACACGCCCTACGACGTGGAGCGTTCGTCGCTCGTCGAGGCGTGGGATGCGCAGGGACGGCCCTACTACGACTATTCGAAATACAACGCCGGGCGGCTCGACGCCTTCGCCCAGCTGGACGTGCGCGTCGACAAGGTGTTCTACTTCCGCCGCTGCATGCTGGGCGTCTACATCGATCTGCAAAACGTTGCGGGCGGTCGTTTGCGCCAGCCCGACGTGCTGATGTCCACGGGGGAGATCGAAAATCCCTCGGCTCCGGCGTCGGAGCGGCGTTACCGCATGAAATACCTCGAACAGGTGAGCGGCACGCTGCTCCCGACGCTGGGCCTGACGGTCGAGTTTTAAGCCTCCGGCGTCCGCCGGGCGTTCCGTTTGTCCATTGCGAAACTGATGATGAAAGGGATCGCGAGGAAGACCGCCGTGCCGGTCACCACCAGCCACGTGTACGTCGCCGGACTGCCCACGGGCAGCTGCGAAGGCGGGAAGAAGGTGACGATGAACGAGAACAGCACGGCGAGGAACCCCACGCCTCCGATCAGCCACATGCCCGTGTTTCCGCCCGGCACGCGGTAGCTGCGGATAAGCTTGGGCTGCGTGTAGCGCAGGCGGATTCCTGCGGCGTACATCATCATGTACATGATCAGATACAGTCCCACGGTCAGGGCGCTCAACAGGAAGAACGCCACGCTGACGTCGTCCATCACGATGTAAAGCGACGAGAGGAGCGTCACGATGCAGCCCTGGATAATCAGTATGTTGAGCTGCACGCCGTTCTTGTTGGTCTTCTGGAGGAAGCAGGGCAGAGCACCGTCCCTGGCCGTCCACAGCAGGCCGCGGCTGGGGCCCGAAATCCACGACATCACGCCCGCCAGCGCACCGAAGGCCACGAGCAGCCCCATGACGTTCGAGAGCCATCCCACGTGGTAACGTTCGAAAGCGATCTGGAAGGTGGTGAACAGCCCCGACTGGAGGTTGATCTGGTCGTAGGGGGTGATGATGGCCACGGCCAGCGCGCCCAGCGTGAACAGTCCGAACGAGATCAGCGCCGCGAGGAACATCGCCCGCGGGAACTGCGTCTGGGGTTTGGCCAGTTCCGGAGCGTGCACGGCGTGCACCTCCACGCCGGCGAACAGCAGCAGGATGCCCGCCAGGAACGCGATGTCGCTCATGCCCGTGATGTGGGGGAAGAGACGCGGGTGGACGTGCTGCGCGGCGTCGACGTTGACGATCTGCGAGACGCCGGCCGGAATCTCCTTCAGGGCGATTTCGTTGCCGCCGGCCATCCAGATGACCGCCATCACGATCACGACGACGCCCGGGAGCACCGTGCCGATCAGAAATCCCTTCGAGGTGATGCCCGAGATGGCCGACGTGCCGCGCAGGGTCACCAGCGTCGCGCACCAGTACATCGCAATCGAGAACAACCCGACGTACAGCCCGTTCTGCGCCAGAGCCGGAACGCCGATCATGTAGGCGATCGACGCGGCGGCGAATCCCAGTACGGTGGGATACCAGACGACGTTCTGAATCCATTGCAGGAAGATCGCCGAGAAGCCCAGGTGGCGGTTGAAAGCCTCCTTGACCCAGGTGTAGACGCCGCCGCCGCGGTCGGCGAAGGCGCTGCCCAGTTCGGCGCCAACGAGGGCCGCGGGAATCAGGAAGAGGAACGTCGCGAAGAAAATGTAGAAGAACATCGTCAGTTCCTCCTGGGCCATCATCGGGAGCCCGCGCAGGCTGATGACGGCTGCAGCGGTCATCAGCGCCAGCTGCGTCGTGGTGATATTTTTACGTTTTGCCATGGTGGGTAGGTTGGATTTTGCTGTTTTCCCTCGTCGTCCGCCGCACAGTTTTCGTGCCGGAGCGCATTGCCGCCCCGTGAAATCGGCGGCCGGAGCGTTGCAAAGAACCGATCGGAACACCGGGCGGCTTTTTCGTACCCTGCGCACGCAGAAACGGCGCGCCCGGCATGCGGATGCAAAAACAGCAGGGAATCTCGCGATTGCCTGCTGTCCCCGGAGGTCGCCCTCCTAAAACTACTAACCCAAACTTAAATAAATGAAGAAACCTCACTGCGGT
>ERZ1106944.470-NODE-470-length-22286-cov-5.939409_pt1 | contig 22286 bp, 19 predicted proteins | sample MGYA00403672_ERZ1106944 | MGnify/ENA primary metagenome ERZ1106944 (study PRJEB35170, sample SAMEA104062454) | human gut metagenome | biome: human gut; feature: human-associated habitat; material: faeces | place: Denmark | collected 2012-10-16 ...
AAAAGATGATTATGGTGTCTACGGATAAAGCTGTAAATCCTACTAATGTAATGGGTTGCTCCAAACGTTTGGCAGAAATCTATGTTCAAAGTCTGGGATGCGCTATCCGTGAAGGAAAAGTGAAAGGTCATACAAAATTTATCACTACCCGTTTTGGTAATGTATTGGGTAGTAACGGTTCTGTCATTCCTCGTTTTAAAGAACAGATAGAGAATGGTGGGCCGGTAACTGTTACTCACCCCGATATTATTCGTTTCTTCATGACCATTCCCGAAGCTTGCCGTTTGGTAATGGAGGCCGCCACAATGGGTGAGGGCAATGAGATCTTTGTTTTTGAGATGGGAAAAGCTGTCAAGATCGTTGATCTAGCGACTCGTATGATCGAATTGGCTGGCTATCGTCCGGGTGAAGATATCAAAATAGAATTCACGGGATTACGTCCGGGTGAAAAATTGTATGAAGAGGTGTTGAGCGATAAAGAAAATACGATTCCGACAGAGAATAAGAAAATCATGATCGCCAAAGTTCGTCGGTATGAATATGCTGATATTCTTGATACTTATGCAGAGTTTGAAAGGTTGTCGCGTGCGGTAAAGATCATGGATACCGTGCGGTTGATGAAGAAAATAGTTCCGGAGTTCAAATCAAAAAATTCTCCGCGATTTGAAGTACTGGATAAAGAATAAATAGGGAATAATCAACAAAAGATTCTATAAATAAATTATCATTTATTATGAATAAATCATTGCGCACGCATTTGAATGTACGAAGCTTGTATGGAAGTTTGTTTTCCTGTCTGATAGCGGTATTTCTGTTTGCTTCCTGTCAGTCCTATAAGAAAGTACCTTATTTGCAGGATGCGGGAGTTGTAAAGGACACCAATCAACAGGAAAATTTATATGATGCCAAGATAATGCCTAAAGACTTACTTACTATCGTAGTCTCATGTACTAGTCCGGAACTTGCAGTTCCGTTCAACTTGACGGTGGCAACTCCTGCTAATGCGGCTACTGCCAGCACCCAATTGACTACCCAGCCTGTTTTACAACCTTATCTGGTAGATAATGAAGGCAAGATCAATTTTCCTGTTCTGGGTGAATTAAAAATAGGTGGACTGACGAAAAGAGAAGCTGAACAACTGATAATAGACAAACTGAAACCTTACATAAAGGAGACTCCGATAGTTACTGTCCGTATGGTAAACTATAAAATTTCTGTATTAGGTGAGGTTGCCCGTCCAGGTACATTTACTATCAACAATGAGAAAGTCAACTTGTTGGAAGCTCTTGCCATGGCCGGTGACATGACGGTCTGGGGAGTTCGTGACAATGTAAAACTGATTCGTGAAGGTGCTGATGGCAAACAGGAAATTGTGACATTGGATTTAAACAAGGCGGAGACAATTCTTTCTCCTTATTATTGGTTACAGCAGAATGATATAGTCTATGTGACTCCTAATAAAGCAAAAGCTCGTAACTCCGATATAGGTAACAGTACCAGCTTGTGGTTCTCCGCTACTTCTATTCTGGTATCATTGGCAAGTTTATTAGTAACAATTTTCAAATAGTAATATAGATATGATTGGGGAAAAAAGAGAGAACCGGGGTGAGCAACCGGAAGAGCAGGTGGATATTCAGGAAATCCTTTTCCGTTACCTGATCCATTGGCCTTGGTTTGTGGTTTCTGTAATAATCTGTATCGCCTGCGCATGGGGCTACCTGCGTTTGGCCACTCCTGTCTATGATATAACTGCCACAGTCTTAATCAAGGATGATAAGAAGGGCGGTGGTGCGAGCATGTCCTCCGAACTGGAAAAGATGGGACTGGACGGCTTCGTTTCCTCGTCGAACAATGTAGACAATGAAATCGAGGTGCTGAAATCAAAGTCTCTTGCCCGTGAAGTGGTCAACAATCTGGGACTGTTTGTGACTTATAAGGATGAAGATGAGTTTCCTAATAGGGAACTTTACCGTACCTCGCCCGTAGTGGTGAGCTTGACTCCACAGGAGGCGGAAAAACTGTCTGCACCAATGGAAGTGGAGATGACTTTATTTCCCAATGGTGGGATGGATGCGTTGATAACGGTGAAAGACAAAGAGTATCGGAAACAATTCGATAAATTACCTGCTGTTTTCCCGACCGATGAGGGGACGGTCGCCTTTTTTGAAAGCAAGGATACATTGACGACCAATCAGGCTAAGGAGGAAAGTAAAGAGCGTCATATAAAAGCTTTTATAAACCGGCCGATGTCTGTGGCCAAAGGATATATCAAATCTTTGTCGATAGCCCCTACATCAAAAAACACTTCTGTAGCTGTTCTTTCGTTAAAGAACTCAAACACCCGGCGTGGCAAGGACTTCATCAACAAGCTCCTTGAGATGTACAATATCAATGCCAATAATGACAAGAATGAGGTAGCCCAAAAAACCGCAGAATTCATCGACGAACGTATCGGCATTATTTCCAAGGAACTTGGAAGTACCGAACAAGACTTGGAGAACTTCAAGCGTAGTGCCGGAATTACAGATTTGAGCAGTGAGGCACAAATAGCCTTAACCGGTAATGCTGAATATGAAAAGAAGCGTGTGGAAAACCAGACTCAAATCAATTTGGTGATGGATTTGCAACGCTATATGCAAGGTAATGAATATGAGGTCTTGCCAAGTAATATTGGATTACAAGATGCGGCATCAGCTGGTGCAATAGACAGATATAATGAAATGTTGGTTGAAAGAAAGCGTTTGCTTCGTACATCAACCGAGAATAATCCGACGATCATAAATTTGGATACTAGTATCCGTGCGATGCGGAGCAATGTACAGGCTACGCTGGATGCTACATTGAAAGGATTGCAGATAACCAAAGAAGACCTTGCCCGTGAAGCGAACCGCTATTCCCGTCGCATTAATGACGCTCCGACCCAAGAACGTCAGTTTGTAAGTATCGCCCGGCAGCAGGAAATTAAGGCCGGTCTTTATTTGATGTTACTTCAAAAACGTGAAGAGAATGCCATCACTTTGGCAGCTACAGCAAATAATGCCAAGATTATTGATGAAGCGTTAGCGGACGACAATCCGGTTTCTCCTAAAAAGATGATGGTCTATCTTGCCGCCTTGGTATTAGGAGTAGGATTTCCGGTAGGTATTATTTATCTGATTGGATTGACCAAATTCAAGATTGAGGGCCGTGCTGATGTTGAAAAACTAACTTCTCTTCCTGTTATTGGCGATATCCCGTTGGCGGATGAAAAGTCCGGTTCTATAGCTGTATTTGAGAATCATAATAACCTGATGAGCGAGACATTCCGTAATGTACGTACCAATCTTCAGTTTATGCTTGAAAATGGCAAGAATGTGATTCTGGTGACATCTACCATCAGTGGTGAAGGTAAGTCTTTTGTATCATCTAATTTGGCTATTAGTCTTTCTTTGTTAGGGAAAAAGGTTGTGATAGTAGGTCTTGACATTCGCAAGCCTGGCTTGAATAAGGTTTTTAATATTTCCCAAAAGGAACATGGTATTACCCAGTTTCTGACCAATCCGACAAAGAATCTGATGGATTTAGTACAGCCTTCCGATATAAACGAGAATCTGTTTATTCTTCCGGGCGGATCAGTTCCTCCCAATCCAACGGAATTATTGGCCCGTGACGGCTTGGAAAAAGCCATCGAAACGTTGAAAGCTAATTTTGACTATGTGATTCTGGATACGGCCCCCGTGGGTATGGTAACTGATACCTTGCTGATAGGGCGTACTGCTGATTTGTCGGTATACGTATGTCGTGCCGATTATACCCGTAAGGCAGAGTTTACCTTGATCAATGAGCTTATGGAAAACAACAAACTGCCTAACCTCTGTATCGCCATTAACGGCTTGGATCTTCAGAAAAAGAAGTACGGCTATTATTATGGTTATGGTAAATACGGCAAGTATTATGGCTATGGCAAGCGTTACGGTTATGGCTATGGTTATGGAGAGAAGCATACAAGTCGGGAGGGTAAATAAACTGCTATTGATAAAACCAAATCAAACATAATATGCGTGATTTCAAAGAGATTCGGGTCGCAGTAGCCGGAACTGGCTATGTGGGACTGAGCATAGCGACACTGCTATCACAACATCATCATGTAACTGCCGTGGATGTAATCCCGGAAAAGATAGAGAAACTGAACGACAAGGTTTCTCCTATTCAGGATGATTATATCGAGAAGTATCTGGCTGAAAAGCCGCTTGACCTTGTAGCCACTTTGGACGGGAGGGCAGCCTACGCTGACGCCGACTTTGTGGTAATAGCCGCTCCTACAAACTATGACCCTGTGAAGAATTACTTCGATACGAGTCGCGTGGAGGAGGTTATCGACCTTGTGCTTGAAGTGAATCCCGATGCCATAATGGTGATCAAATCTACGATTCCGGTGGGCTATACCCGTAATCTTTATGCGAAATATGCGCAAAAAGGAGTAAAGAAGTTCAACCTGCTGTTCTCACCGGAGTTTCTTCGTGAGAGCAAGGCTCTTTATGACAACCTCTATCCGAGCCGTATCATCGTAGGCTATCCGAAGATTATTGACGGCCCGGAGTTTGCGGAAGAAAACAAGGCTATCCAGTCTGTCACGGATGTTAATATGTTACAGGAAGCAGCTAGGACATTTGCCGCCCTTTTGCAGGAAGGGGCTGTCAAAGAAAACATCGACACGCTCTTCATGGGCATAAAAGAGGCGGAAGCTGTCAAGCTCTTCGCCAACACCTACTTGGCTCTCCGTGTCAGCTATTTTAATGAACTTGACACATACGCTGAAATGAAAGGATTGGACAGTAAAGCCATCATTGAGGGCGTAGGTCTTGATCCACGTATTGGGACACATTACAACAACCCTTCGTTCGGTTATGGCGGCTACTGCCTGCCGAAAGATACCAAACAACTCCTTGCCAACTATCAGGATGTTCCCCAGAACATGATGTCCGCAATCGTGGAATCAAACAAAACCCGTAAGGATTATATAGCTGATGCAGTACTCCGCAAGGCAGGCTATTATACAGGAAACGGACAATGGGACGCATCCAAGGAGCATACCTGCGTCATCGGTGTATACCGCCTGACCATGAAATCGAATTCAGACAATTTCCGCCAGTCCGCCATTCAAGGTATAATGAAACGTATCAAGGCGAAGGGTGCGGAAGTGATCATCTATGAACCCACGCTTGAGGACGGGACTACATTTTTCGGTAGCAGGGTCGTTAATGATCTTACCGAATTCAAGGCGCAGAGCAGGGCTATCATAGCTAACCGCTTTGACAACAGTCTGGAAGATGTGGAAGCCAAGGTTTATACACGTGACATTTTTAGAAGGGACTGACCATGTTGCCATATAATGTAGAGCTGGAGGGAAAGACAGTGCTTGTAACGGGTGCTGCCGGTTTTATTGGGAGTAACCTTGTCATGCGTCTTTTCCATGATTTCCGAAATATCAAGGTAATCGGTATTGATTCCATCACCGATTATTATGATGTCAATATTAAGTACGAACGTCTCAAGGAAATAGAGTCGTTAAACCGTGACTGGACTTTTGTTCGTGCCTCAATTGCTGACAAGGATGTGGTAGAGAGAATTTTCTCAGAAAACAAAATTTTCGTTGTCGTAAATCTTGCGGCCCAGGCAGGTGTCCGTTACAGTATTACCAATCCTGATGCCTATGTCCAAAGCAATCTTATAGGTTTCTATAATATCCTTGAAGCCTGCCGTCATCACGAGGTGGAGCATTTGGTTTATGCTTCTTCATCATCCGTATACGGTAGTAACAAGAAAGTTCCGTATTCAACTGACGACAAGGTTGATAACCCGGTCAGTCTTTATGCGGCAACAAAGAAGAGTAACGAGTTGATGGCTCACGCATACTCAAAACTCTACAATATTCCATCAACAGGTTTGCGTTTCTTTACGGTTTATGGTCCTGCAGGTCGTCCGGATATGGCGTATTTCGGGTTTACCGACAAGCTTGTAAAAGGCGAAACTATCAAGATTTTCAATTATGGTAATTGTAAACGTGATTTCACATACGTGGATGATATTGTGGAGGGAGTAGTACGTGTTATGCAACACGCTCCGGAAAAAGAGAATGGGGAAGACGGACTTCCGATTCCACCATACAAAGTATATAATATCGGTAACAGTCATCCGGAGAACTTGCTTGAGTTTGTAACTATTCTTCAGGAAGAATTGGTCCGTGCCGGTGTGCTTCCAAAGGACTATGATTTTGAGTCCCATAAAGAACTTGTGCCTATGCAACCGGGTGATGTGCCTGTAACTTATGCTGATACTACTTCATTGGAACAGGATTTTGCTTTTAAACCGGGTACAAGTTTGAGAGATGGATTAAGAAACTTTGCAGAGTGGTATGTAAAGTTTTATGATACGGAGAAATAAAACAATAAAACAATAAAACTATGAGCATTTTTGCGGGTAAAACCCTAATGATTACCGGTGGAACAGGTTCTTTCGGTAATGCAGTCTTGAATCGTTTCCTTCGTACCGATATCGGCGAAATCCGTATTTTTTCACGAGATGAAAAGAAGCAGGACGATATGCGCCACGAATATCAGGTTAAGTATCCTGATGTGGCAAACAAAATAAAATTCTTTATCGGTGATGTACGCAACCTCCAGTCTTGTAGGAACGCCATGCCGGGAGTAGATTATATCTTCCATGCCGCTGCCTTGAAGCAGGTTCCGAGTTGCGAATTTTTTCCAATGGAAGCTGTAAAGACGAATGTAATTGGTACTGACAATGTATTGACAGCTGCTATCGAGGCTGGCGTTGGTGCTGTGATATGTCTATCTACGGATAAGGCAGCCTATCCTATCAATGCTATGGGTATCACCAAAGCTGTTGAGGAGAAGATTGCTGTAGCTAAGAGCCGTTACTCAGGTAAGACCAAAATTTGCTGTACGCGTTATGGAAATGTGATGTGTTCTCGCGGTTCTGTAATCCCTCTGTGGATAGAGCAGATCCGCAATGGTAATCCTGTTACTCTGACTGAGCCTAAAATGACGCGCTTCATCATGTCATTGGAAGAGGCGGTGGATCTCGTATTGTTTGCTTTCGAACATGGTCAGAATGGTGACATCCTCGTTCAAAAAGCTCCAGCTTGCACCATCCAGACTCAGGCAGAGGCTGTTTGTGAACTCTTTGGTGGCAAGAAAGAAGACATTAAAGTTATCGGTATTCGTCATGGTGAGAAGATGTATGAGACATTGCTCACCAATGAAGAATGTGCCAAGGCAGAGGATATGGGCAATTTCTATCGTGTACCGGCAGATAACCGTGGATTGAATTACGACAAATACTTCAAAGAGGGTGAGACAGAGCGTAACACGCTTACAGAGTTCAATTCAAACAATACGCGAATCCTTAACGTGGAAGAAACCAAAGCCAAGATTGCAGCTTTGGACTATATAAAGAAGGAGTTGAGTGGTGAGGGCAACTTCGTACAGTAATAAAATTATGAAGATATTAGTAACCGGTGCCAAAGGTTTTGTAGGGAAGAATCTTTGTGCCCAACTTAATAACATCAAGGACGGTAAGGCTCGTTGTTATGGTGAACTGAAGATTAGTGACGTATTCGAGTACGATCTTGACTCTACTTCGGAACAACTGGATAATTGGTGCAAAGAGGCCGATTTCGTATTCAATCTTGCCGGGGTGAACCGCCCTAAAGACAATGATGAATTCATGAAAGGTAACTTCGGTTTTGCAAATACATTGCTTGATACCTTGAAGAAATATCATAACACTTGTCCCGTTATGCTTTCCTCCAGTGCGCAAGCCACGTTGACCGGTCGTTTTGGTAACAGCGAATATGGTCGTAGCAAAAAGGCGGGTGAAGATCTTTTCCTACAATATGGTAAAGAGACAGGAGTCAAGGTTTTGGTCTATCGCTTTCCGAACCTTTACGGCAAGTGGTGCCGTCCAAACTATAACAGTGCCGTAGCCACTTTCTGCAATAATATTGCCAATGACTTGCCTATACAGGTCAACGATCCGAGTGTAGAACTTGAGCTGCTCTACATTGATGACCTTGTGGACGAAATGATTCATGCCCTGAAAGGGGAGGAACATCATTGCGAGTTTGGAGGTCTTGACGTACAACCGAAGACTGACGGCAGATATTGCTATTGTCCTGTCACCCATAAGGTAACGCTTGGTGAAATCGTAGACTTATTACATCAATTCGCGGAAATGCCTAAGACACTGATGATTCCGGAAATCCCGGCTGATTCATTTGCCAAACGTCTGTACAGTACCTTTTTGAGCTACTTACCAAAAGAAAAAGCGATCTTCGACTTGAAAATGAATGTAGATCAACGTGGCAGTTTCACAGAACTTGTACATACCTTGAACTGCGGCCAGATAAGCATTAATATCTCCAAACCAGGTGTAACCAAGGGTGAACACTGGCACAATACCAAATGGGAACAGTTTATTGTAGTCAGTGGGCATGGTCTTATTCAACTCCGTAAGGAAGGAACAAACGAAGTATTGAACTATGAGGTGAGCGGAGAAAAAATACAGTCTGTCATCATGCTTCCCGGTTATACCCATAACATCATCAATCTCTCTGATACAGAAGATCTGGTGACAGTAATGTACTGTAATGAAATATTCAATCCGGATAAACCGGATACGTACTTTGATAAAGTAGAAAAATAATATGGAAAAACAACCCAAATTTGATTATTCAGATATAAAATTCAAAGATAACGGCAAGTTGAAGCTTATCATCGTGGTGGGTACTCGTCCTGAGATTATCCGTTTGGCGGCTGTCATCAACAAGTGCCGCAAGTATTTCGATGTGATTCTTGCCCATACTGGTCAGAATTATGATTACAATCTCAACGGCATATTCTTTAAAGATTTGAAGTTGGCAGAGCCTGAGGTATATATGGATGCCGTAGGTGATGATTTGGGAGCTACTTGCGGCAATATCATCAACTGTTCATATAAACTCTTTGCGCAGACAAAACCGGATGGAGTTCTTGTACTTGGTGATACCAACTCATGTCTGAGTGTTATTGGTGCAAAACGTCTGCATATTCCTATCTTTCATATGGAAGCTGGAAACCGTTGTAAAGACGAGTGTCTTCCCGAAGAGACCAACCGTCGTATTGTTGACATCATCAGTGATGTGAATATGGCATACTCGGAACATGCGCGAAGATATCTTGCCGATTGTGGTCTACCTAAGGAACGTACCTATGTCACGGGATCACCTATGGCGGAAGTACTCCATAACAATTTTGCAGAAATAGAAGCTAGCGATGTACATTGGCGTCTGGGTCTGGAGAAAGGAAAATATATTTTGCTCTCTGCTCATCGTGAGGAAAATATCGATACCGAGAAAAACTTCCTTTCGCTTTTTACGGCTATCAATAAGATGGCTGAAAAGTACAATATGCCGATTCTCTATAGTTGTCATCCTCGTAGTCGTAACCGTCTTGCAGAGAGTAGTTTCAAACTTGATGAACGGGTTATCCAACATGAGCCTCTTGGTTTCCATGATTACAATTGTCTTCAGATGAATGCTTTTGCTGTTGTTAGTGATAGTGGTACATTACCTGAAGAATCAAGTTTTTTCACCAGTGTGGGACATCCCTTTCCAGCTATTTGCATTCGAACCTCTACTGAGCGTCCAGAGGCTATTGACAAGGGTGACTTTATCATTGCCGGTATTGACGAGAAATCATTACTTCAAGCCGTAGACACAGCCGTTGAACTTTGTTGTGATGGTCAACAGGGTATTCCTGTGCCTGACTATGTAGACGAGAATGTCTCAACCAAAGTTGTGAAGATTGTGCAGAGCTATGTCGGTATCGTCAATAAAATGGTGTGGCGTAAGTGCTAAAAATAATAAGCGTGCGCACTAGCGGAAGTAAGTTGAGATTCAAAATCACGTCTGGTTAGGCTATAACGTTAATATTAACAAAGGTGTAATCATTGAAGAAAACTCTGTTGTTGCCGGGCATTCTTTGGTCACTAAGTCTGTACCTTCCAACTCCATTGTAGCAGGATTACCTGCAAAAGTGGTGAAGACAGGTATTACTTGGAGTAGAACAAGGGGCTAAGTATTACCATCTCAATATATAAATTAATGATCTTAAACAAGAGAATTAAGTTTTTTACTTACCATGGTTGCATGGAACAGGGGAAGCGACGAGATAACAGTCCGGCAGCCGATACGAAGATAGACTATATCATCAATGTGCTGAACAGACTCGGATATGGTGTGGATATCATATCTAGAGCGCCGAGTGCTGAATCTCACTTCCTTCCAGCATCAATTGAGACTAAAGGAGAGAATACCTATCTGTATTTTGCAAGTTTTGGAAGAACAAAATCTCCCATCAGAGTTGTATATCGATGGTTCATGGAGCTGCAGTTTTTCTTTTGGTGTCTGCTGAACCTGAAGAAGCAAGAACAAGTCATTGTATATCATAGTTTGGGATATGATGCAGCTTTCCTCAAACTTTGGAAAATGAAGTCAATCCGTATCATTGGAGATATTGAGGAAATCTATCAAGACGTGTGCAAACAGACAGCCTGCAAAAGTCGCAATGAATATCGGTTTATAGAGGCTTGCGAGAAGTATATCTTCCCGACGCAACTTTTGGATCAGAAGGTAAATATAGAACAGAAACCATCGCTTGTGATTCATGGCGTATATGCCACTGAAAATGTCACAGAGAAGAAATTCTCGGACGGAAAGATTCATGTGGTGTATGGTGGAACACTCGACCCGAACAAGGGCGGAGCAACAGCTGCTGCAGTTGCTGCAGCATTTCTCCCTAAAAACTATCATATACATATTTGCGGTTTCGGTGATCCGACGGAAATCAAAACTGTTGTGGCAGATATACAGGCAAAGTCAGAAGCTACCGTTACTTTCGAGGGCGAGCTAAAGGGAGATTCGTATAAGCACTTTATTCAGAAATGTCATATTGGGTTGAGCACACAGAACCCAGCTGCTGCATTCAATGCTACCTCATTTCCTTCCAAAGTACTTGTCTATCTATCCAATGGACTCAAAGTTGTTTCTATCCATATTCCTGCCATTGCTCAGTCTGCAGTTGCAGATAATTTGTACTTCTATGATGTGCAGACTCCCGAAAAGATTGCCGAAGCAATCATTCGTGCAAGTAAGGAAGAACAGAGCGGGAATGAGATTTTGTATAGATTGGATATGAAGTTTTGTGATGAATTAGATAAATTGATAGCAGAATGAAGAAAGTTATTACACTTACAAAGCAAAAGAGTGTAGATCTGAAAAGAATAAAGCTATGTACCTTTATCATGTGTACCGAAAAATACTGTCCTTCAGTTATAAAAATGATTCTGAAATATGTGGGCAGAAACACACTTTTAATCGTCGCATTTCATCAGATAACATTGCAATTAGTGCACCGTAGTGGCGTGATGCCAAATGGATCACTTATACGAATTTCGATGTGGATCATCCTTATTTTGACTATCGAATTTGTAAATCGTAAATATCCTCAAGTTCTTGGACGAAATTAACATATTATGACTTCCTCTCGACAGTTAAAATTGGGAGCATTGATGTCCTATTTGGCAATAGGTGTCAATATTCTGGCTGGATTGTTATACACTCCATGGATGATACATTCCATAGGGCGTGAGAACTTTGGTCTTTATACACTTGCTATGTCCGTCATATCATTATTCGTATTTGATTTTGGACTTAGCTCTGCGGTAACGCGTTTTATTGCTAAATACTTAGCCGAAGGGCGTCAAGATAAGGCTGATAATTGTATGGGGCTTGTCTATAGGCTATACATCATTATAGATATCGTAATGATGTTAGTTTTATTCGGTGTGTATTTCTTTATACCACAATTATATAAGGAACTAACTTTAGACGAAATTGAAAGTTTTAAGATTATATATGTAATTGCTGCCATCTACTCTGTTATTTCATTTCCGTTTATCCCCATCAATGGAGTGCTTACGGCCCATGAAAAGTTCATACAGCTCAAGTTATGTGATGTTGCTCATAAACTAATAATAGTTCTGGCTATGTCTATTTGCCTACTTTCAGGTGGCGGCTTATATTCCCTTGTATCTGTAAATGCCATTGCAGGTCTGATAATGATACTACTAAAGGTTTCTTGCATAAAGAAATTCACACATCAGGGCATTAGTTGGCGATATTTCGAAAAAGGAGAGTTCAAGGAAATTGTAGGATTTTCAGGTTGGGTAACTATCATGTCTATTGCTCAGCGTTTTATATTTAATATTGCACCGAGTATTTTGGGTGCGTTGTCCGGTTCTATATCTATTGCCATATTGGGTATAGCGACGACTTTGGAGGGTTATACATATACATTTGCAAATGCTATCAATGGAATGTTTTTGCCAAAAGTATCGAGAATCGTTTCGAATGATAATGGCGATGTACTACCTTTAATGGTGAAAATTGGACGTATTCAAATATATATAACAGCACTTATTGTATTTGGTGTGATTTGTTTTGGTGAACATTTTATTCAACTTTGGGTTGGGGCAGAATTCAAAGATAGTTATTTATGTGCTCTTTTTGTAATTGTACCATGTTTACTCCAGTTGCCACAAGAAATTGGTAATCAAACAATATTTGCAAAGAATAAAGTAAAGAAATTAGCGATAGTATATGCGTTAATGGCTCTCGTCAATATCGTTTTGGCTGTTTCTCTAGCCCCCAAATTTGGTGCCTTAGGTATTTGCATGTCAATATTTGTGGCTTATATGGTAAGAACTATTGGTATGGATATTATTTTTTACAAGGATCTGAATATAAACGTAATGTCATTTTTTAAGGATACGTTTGTTAAACTTTTGATACCATTGGTTTTATGCCTTGTTTTAGGTTTTACAATAAACGCTGTGATAAGTATTGATTCATGGTTAGGATTTGTGATTAAAGGAATTTGTTTCGTTGGGTCATACGCCACAGTGATGTACTTATTTGCAATGAATGAAAACGAAAAAGAACTCGTTCTTTCACCTATAAAGAAGCTTTTCAAGAAGTTGTAGTTTTCTCCGTTATCGAAATCGTATTTAGAAAATAATGAAAATCATTCAGATCAATGCTTGTTATGGCTATGGAAGCACCGGTATTATCGTTCGTGACTTGCAAAATATATGTATTTGCAACGGGATAGAGTGTGTTGTCGCTTTTCCGTATAGTAAAGGAGAAGTTAGTGGAGGCTACAAGATGGGTAACCTTATTTCCAACAAACTGCATGCAGTTTTGGCTCGTATCAGTGGAAAGCAAGGCTATTTTTCCACTCTTTCCACTCGTAGATTCCTATCTTTTCTTGAGCAATACAAACCAGATATTATACATATTCACAATCTTCATGGTTGTTACATCAACCTCCCAATGCTGCTGAAATATGCAGCAAAGCGGAAGATAACTGTTGTTGCCACTCTACATGATTGCTGGTTCTATACTGGCGGATGTTCACATTATACAAGTGTGGAATGTGACAAATGGCTTAAAGAATGTGGTAAGTGCCCGCGTCGCTACCAAGAGACAGCAGCATATTTGTGGGATGATTCTTCCCAAATTCTTGCAGACCGCAAGAAACTATTTGGCAGTATCGCGAACCTTGTAGGTGTAGGTGTGTCTAACTGGATAGCTGAAGAGGCTCATAAGACGGTGTTCAAGAATGCTAAGTGTCTGACCATTTACAATGGTATAGATACGGAATACTTCCATCCTGTTGAGTCCGATTTCCGAAAGAAGTACAACCTTGAGGGCAAGAAGATAATCCTTGCTCCTGCCAATAAGTGGTTTATGGCAATTAACCGAGAAACCTTTGACTTTTTTGCATCTCGTCTCACCGATGATATGCGTATGGTATTCATCGGAACAGGTTGTGACGAGAGTCGATTGACAGATAAAATGATTAATATCGGTTTCGTATCTTCGCGTGAGGCTATCCGTGAGATTTATTCTGCTGCAGATGTGATGGTCAACTGCACACGCGAAGAATCCTTGTCGCTTCTTAACGTAGAGGTTCAAGCCTGCGGCACTCCTATCATTACTTACTCAAATACTGGCGTAAAGGAGACAGTGGATGGAAAGTGTGGCTTTGCTGTGGAGAATGGTAATTCGGAGGCTATGTGGAGTATGGCAGCTGATGTATTATTAAAAGGGAAGAAATGCTTCGAAGGAGATTGCATCTCATGGACAAAACATACTTTCGATAGGAATCAAAATTATATAAAATACATAGAGTTGTATAGAAATCTCATTTCTAATTGATTATGGCTTATAAGTTATTATTCATTGTCATATTGGTTATTGGTTATTTGATTTATAATCAATACAACAGTGATGGTAGTCGTAGGAAGTATATCACATTCTCTGCAATAGTTTTAGGACTTCAGTCTGCACTTAGAAATGTTGCCGTAGGTGCAGATACATACAATTATTATCTGAAATTCGAGGCTGTCAAATATACAACATGGCAAGAGGTCTTTAGGAGTTTTCCTGATACCTATCTATATGGTGATGGAAAGGATCCGGGATATTTGCTACTCGAAAAAATATTTCAAGTTTTTTCGGGTGATTTTAGAGTATTTCTGTTCTTAATAGCTATTGTATTCTTTTACGCTTATGCCAAATTGCTGTCAAGATATACCAACAATACATTGGAAGTTTTGACTGTTAACTTGGGGTATTCTGCCTTGTTTTATGGATTCTATTCTATTACAGGTATAAGGCAAACATTATCCGTAGCCTTGAGTATCCTCTTTCTGTTCTCGTTTATCGACAAGAAATACCTAAAGTGCATATTGCTTTTTATAGTGGCATTCATCATTCACAAGTCATCAGTATTTCTATTGTTAGTTCCTGTGTTGTATTCTGTTAAGAAAAACAAACTACTGCTATATTTGTATGGTGTAACATTTATTGTTTTCTTGGTAAAGCGAAATTATTTCGTCAATTTGGCTCTTGCCGCATCCGATTATGAGGCTGTTGAGATTCCGCTACCGATATTGTTGGATATTTTTTACTTTGTGATTTCATTGTTTATATGGAATAGATTAAAATATGAAGACAATAGAGAGATATTGAGTTTATTTAATGTCTTCTGTTTGACTTTTGCTTGGATTCCATTACTTGGAAATGATAGTCCCCTTATGCGTGTCATTCTTTATTTTAATATCTATGTATTGGTTTTGCTTCCCAGAGCAATATCTCGTACTTCATTTTATAGAAATGAATTGTTTTTCTGTATAAACCTCTTCTTTATTTATTACGCTGTCGATTCCCATAGTGAGTATAAATTCTTTTGGGAAGATATGCAGTTGCTAGATCATTATTTATAATATTAATACTATTCGTTTGTTTAATGGAAAGAAAATTTGAAGTTCCAGTTTTGCTGATTTTCTTCTGCCGCGACGAAGTACTGAAAGAAGTATTCGAGTGCGTAAAAAAAGTCAAGCCAACAAAGCTCTATCTCTATCAAGATGGGGCACGTCGCGAATCTGATATGCCAGGAATTCAGGCATGTCGCGATATTGTTTCTCAGGTAGATTGGGAGTGTGAGGTACACACATTCTATCAGGACAAGAATGTCGGTTGCGATCCATCTGAGTACATTGCCCAAAAATGGATGTTTGAAACAGAAGATCGTGGAATCGTTCTTGAGGATGATGATGTTGTGTCAGATAGTTTCTTCTATTTCTGTGAAGAACTTCTTGAAAAATACAAGGATGATGAGCGCATCAATATGATATGTGGCATGAACCATCTTGGTCATTATGACAAGTCAGGAACGAGCTACATTTTTACCAAGACTGGTGCTATAACAGGGTGGGCTTCATGGAAACGTGTGATTGATACTTGGGATCCTAATTACTCATTTGTAGACGATGAGTATCAGAAATATTGTCTTAAGAATCTTTTGGGCAAGTATTACGACCGAGTATTTAATACTTGGAAGAAACAGAAGGAGTCTGGGAAAGCGCATTACGAAGGTATTCTCGGTTCAAGTATGTATTTAAATAATCGTCTTAATATTGTTCCAACTTGTAACCTTGTTAAGAATATTGGATTAACTACCGATGCAACTCACTCTACAGGAACACTTAACACAATGCCCCGTGCTCATAGATGTATTTTCTTTGCCCCAACTTATGAGCTTGAATTTCCTCTCAAACATCCTAAAACTGTTACAGAGGATATAGGATATCAGAAGTTGATATATGCTATCGTTGCTCCAAGTCCAATAGTAAAATTCTTCAGACGGGTTGAGGGTAGATTATATAGAATGTTTCCTTTCTTGGGTAAATAATACATAAACCATTGAGCGGTTTCTTTGGATTGACAGACTCTGATTTATGTCTTTGCAGTTCATGAAAAAGTTTTAGTGATTGTTGTTATAAGGCGGCTTATGATGGTTTTAAGTACAAGGTGTACGTATTAAAATGAAAGAAAAGAAGTATAAATAGGTATCTATATGAATATTCTTGTAATTACAAAAGCTGCATGGGATGATCGCATTGCAAGTGGTAATACTCTCTCTAATTTCTTTAATGGATGGAAGGATGTAAATTTCTTTTGTTTGTACTCAAGGGAAGCTATACCTAATAATAACGTGTGTAGCGAATACTATTCTGTTTCACCGATTTCAATCGTCAAAAACTTGTTTCGCCCTTCAAAGATAGGAAAACGATTCAGATACGATAGTAATTCTGGAAATGGTCAGAATCCTTCAAAAGAGGTAAAGATTATTAGTACAGCCAAACGAAATAGGACAGTTTTTGAATTTGCATATAATTTGGCTTATACCACAGATTTATGGAAAAACAAGTCCTTTAAGAAGTTTATTGCTGAATGTAATCCTGATTTAGTATTTTGTTTTGGCTCTTATGACCCCCTTAATCATAAAGCATTAAAATATATAAAGTCTCATACAAATGCAAAGATTATTTCTTACTATGTTGATGATTTATTTAGACACAACGTTCCTTCTTTCTATTTTGTAAGAAAGTTAAAAAACAAACGTCTTTTAGAAATTGCTTCAATGTCTGATAAATGTTATGCTATCTCTCAAAGAATGTGTGATGAGTATTGTAAGTTGTACGGTAAATCATTTCAACTACTTCATAAAGGGTGTGATATTAGTGAGCCTAAAAGATTTGTAAATACACCTGTTAGATTCGTTTATGCAGGCAATCTGTTTTACCATAGGGATAAGATTTTGGGAGCTTTAGCCAAAGCTATAGCCAAAGTGAACGATGACACTCAAAAGGCTCGTCTTGATATTTTTTCCGGTACCCCTGTTGACGAGGAGGTTCTTTCAATATTGAATATAGAAGGAGCTTCGACTCTTCACAATGCACGACCTTTTGAAGAGATTAAACAAATCATGAAGGATGCTGATATCGTTCTACATGTAGAATCCTTTGATGAAGAACAGATGAAGATTGTGAGGTTGTCTTTCTCAACTAAGATTACAGATTGTATGCAATCTGGATCAATGATGATGGCAATTGGACCAGATTCTGTTGCATCTATCGATTATGCTACAAGAATTCCAGGATGTGTAGTGGTGAGCAATCTCACTACTCTTGAAGAAACAGTTAGAGAACTAGTTGAGAATCATTCGACAATTATTAATAGAGCTAGTAAAACAAATGGTTTTGCAAAAGAAAAAGTTGAGATTAATCAACTTAGGAATAGATTAAAATCTGAGTTTGAATTATTGCTAAAATGTTAACCATGTCAACAGGACGAAATCTTTACTCTCGTTATAGCAAAGTATTAAACATGCTCTCAAAAATAGGAGAAAAAATCCCTTATAATATGAGAATCAAAATGCTGCATCTTTTTAGAAACACTGGAGGAAAAACGGGAATAGCTATCCGTTATATACTCGTCAAAACATTGGCTAAAAACTGTGGAAACAATGTTTCAATTAAACAATATGTATTTTTAGAAAATATCCACAACATATCTTTTGGTGATAATGTTTCAGTGCATCCATTTTGCTATTTAGAAGGTTCAGGTGGAATAGAAATAGGCAATGATGTTTCTTTAGCACATAATACATCCATCTTATCTGTTAATCATACATGGGAAAATTATGAAATGCCCATAAAATATAATCCAATAGATCATACTCCCGTCAAAATATGTGATGATGTATGGGTGGGTTGTGGATGTAGAATTATGGCTGGTATTACGATTAATTCGAGGTCTATTATTGCAGCAGGAGCAGTGGTGACAAAAGATGTAGAATCTAATTCAATTGTAGGTGGAGTTCCTGCAAAGAAAATCAAAAAAATATAGCGTTTTATATGAGTAAAGGTATCAAGAATATTAATCCTACCCTCACCTATAGAGTGTTACACAAAATGAAACTGCTGAATGATGTGCAGAAGCATGGTGATATCACTTTCTTCGGTCTTATTGGTTTCGCAATCAGTACGGTGGTGAAAAGAGCTCTGTTTACATATTCGTATAAGGGGTATTTCCTCGAACCACTGAACAAGAAGTTTATCCGTCCTGCCATCTGGAGACTCTGCGGATGTGATTTGGGCAAGAATGTGCATATTGGCCACATGGTGAGGATGGACTTCGGTAATCCTCAAAGGATACACATTGCCGATGATGTTATTCTCAGTAATGGGGTGACTATACTCTGTCATAAACGTGATATCTCGTTGTACTGCAAAGGAAAATCGGCCTTGCATCTACCTTTCATTTATGAGGATGTGTATATTGGCAAAGGATGTCAGCTGGGATTAAATGTTACAATCATGCCTGGGGTTCACATAGGTGATGGTGCTATCATTGGAAGTGGAGCTTTGGTAACCAAGGATGTCCCAGCATGGAGTGTGGCAGTAGGTTTTCCAGCTAAAGTAATCAAGACTATTGAAGAATGTAGTGATAAATTACTAACGGGGGGGGGTAAATAGAGAAGTAGCTTTCCCATTATATTGGGAGGCTGCATGATGAACAAACGTAAGCTTAGAGATCAATTGAGACTCACGGAGTCTATACTTTTCAGTTGGCTGTATATCCCACATATTCTTATTTATTTTTGCAAGAGGAGCCTTCGTGAGACAATCAATGCAGATCTTGATAGGCGTATGAAAAAATCGAACTTGAACATGAGACTGGGTGTGATGTTTCTATACTATCTGCATACGGATCGCTATTTTCGTAATTTGTTCTATCACAGGGCTGGGACTATAGTGGGGGCAGTCATCGGTTGGTATCGTCCAGGGGATAAGTATTTCGTGATTTCGAAGACCACAATGATAGGTGAGGGTGCATATTTCGCTCACCCTTTCTCAAGTGAGATCAATGCAAAAAGCATAGGACGGAACTTCTCATGCCGGCATCTGACAACCCTTGGCAACAAAGTGGATGGAGATAACGACAACCGACCAATAATAGGTGATAACGTGACACTGGGGGTGAATGTGACTATCATAGGTGGTGTGACTATCGGCAATAATGTGGTGATAGGGGCAGGAAGTGTGGTAGTAAAAGATATACCAGACAATTGTGTAGCTGTAGGCAATCCTTGTCGAGTAATCAAGACTTTAGATTAATCAGATAATGATACATAATGGAAAAGAAAAGAATACTGTTTTTGGCTAATCATTTCATTACACTTTATTCGTTCCGTAAGGAGATGATCAATGAGATGGTGAAAGAAGGTCACGAACTGTATCTCTCGCTCCCAAAGAGTGAGGAGAACAAATATTTCGAGGATTTGGGCTGTCACATTATAGAGACAGAGATTGACCGTCGTGGTGTGAATCCAATGAAGGACTTGAAACTTATCCGCTTCTATAAGAAGATGATTCCGCAAGTGAATCCTGACATTATCTTCAGCTATACCATCAAGCCAAACATCTATGGCACGATGGTGAGTAACGGTAAGTACCGTCAGGTGTGTAACATCACAGGTACAGGCGCAACATTCCTGAAGAGGAGTGTGGTGAGTACTATTTGCGAGATACTGTATAAGTTGAGCATCAAGAAATGTTATAAGGTGTTCTTCCAGAATACGGGTGACAGGGATTTTTTCATCAAGGAGGAACTTGTGAAAGATAACTATGCTATGCTTCCTGGTTCGGGCTGTAACCTTCAGCAACATGCTTTCAAGCCATTGCCGGATGACGATGAGATTAGGTTTCTCTTCATAGGTCGTGTGATGAAACTGAAAGGTATTGACCAGTACCTGCAGGCGGCAGAGATTATCAAGAGGAAATATCCTAACACCAAATTCCTGATAGCAGGTTGGAACGAGCAGCCTGAGTATATGCAGTTGGTTGAGGAGGCTCAGAAGGTCGGATGGGTGGAGTACATCGGTTTCCGCAAGGACATTGACCGATGGATAGAAAGGTGTCATTGTATCATTTTGCCTTCACATGGTGGTGAGGGTGTACCAAATGTGCTGCTGGAGTCGGCTGCAACGGGCAGAATTTGCATTGGTTCAAAGATCAATGGCACAATGGATGTGATAGAGGATAGTGAAACTGGTTATCTTTTTAATACTGGCGACGGTGAAAGTCTTGCTCGTCAGATAGAAAAGTTCATCCTGCTTACACCTGAAGCTAAAGTTGCTATGGGCAAGGCAGGACGCGAGAAAGTGGAGCGGGAGTTTGACCGTCAGATAGTGGTAAAGGCATATCTGAACGAGGTGAAGAATTGCTAATCGGAGGGTAAGTATTCAAATTGGGGTTCTAGATTAAAAGAAATCCCTTCGCTGTAAATTAAAATTTTATGTGTGTGGGTGAAAAATTTCAACAATTTGAAGATTTGCAATAATCTAAATATGGATGATATGATAACATATTTTATAATATTCATTTTATTATTTGTGGCAGAGTTCCTCTATTTCCGTATTGCGGATAAATGTAACATCATCGACAAACCCAACGAACGTTCATCACACTCTACGATAGTATTACGTGGTGGCGGTATAATATTCTTGATTAGTGTATGGATTTGGGGCGCTTTCTTTGGCTTTCAATATCCTTGGTTTCTAGTCGGCTTGACACTTGTAGCAGGCATTAGCTTTGTAGATGACATCCATTCATTACCGGACTCTGTAAGATTGGTCGCTCAGTTTGCAGCTGCCGCAATGGCATTCTATCAGCTCGGCATATTGCATTGGTCAATGTGGTGGATAATATTACTGGCACTAATCGTCTATGTCGGTGCCACGAATGTGATAAACTTCATGGATGGAATCAATGGTATCACAGCAGGCTACTCTTTGGCTGCATTGATTCCGTTGGCACTGGTGAATATAAATGGTGTTTTTGTAGAACAGAGTTTGATCATATCAACGATTCTTGCTTCATTGGTGTTTTGTATTTTTAATTTCCGTCCGAAGGGTAAAGCGAAATGCTTCGCAGGGGATGTCGGCTCTATCGGTATTGCTTTTATCATACTGTTTCTGTTAGGTAATGTGATAATCAGGACAATGGATATTACTTGGCTGATATTTCTGTTGGTATATGGTGTGGATGGCTGTCTGACTATTGTACATCGTATTATGTTGCACGAAAATTTGGGCGAGGCACATCGAAAGCATGCTTATCAGATTATGGCTAATGAGTTAAAAGTAGGTCATGTAAAAGTTGCATTGCTGTATACGGTTATGCAGTTAGTGATTTCCCTTGGATTTATCTATCTCTGTCCCGATACAGTGCTTGCTCATTGGTTATATCTGGTGGGTGTATCAGCTGTATTGGCTATTACTTACATATTATTCATGAAAAAATACTATCATTTACATGAAGAATATCTTATATCATTGAAACAATAACGATTATGGAATTTGATAAAGAATTTTTAGATAAGTTATTTGAGCAAGCTATGGAGAATCCACGTTTGCGTCAGAACTTCGACCTACGCACTTCATCTGCCGATACCAGTCAACGTATGCTAAACGCATTGTTGCCAGAAACTAAGGTGCCTATCCATCGACATGAAGATACTACTGAAACAGTAATCTGCCTGTGTGGTAAGTTGGACGAAGTAATTTATGAGGAAGTAGTTTCGTATGAGAAGGATACGGATGATTTTCAGAAGGGGATGAGTGTACAAGATGCAGCTCGTAAGGTTGAGTATCGAGAAGTACAGCGTATCCATCTCAATCCTACAGAAACCAAGTATGGTTGTCAAATACCTAAGGGGGCATGGCATACTGTGGAAGTGATTGAACCATCTGTCATCTTTGAGGCTAAAGATG
>ERZ1106944.515-NODE-515-length-20492-cov-3.366737_pt1 | contig 20492 bp, 13 predicted proteins | sample MGYA00403672_ERZ1106944 | MGnify/ENA primary metagenome ERZ1106944 (study PRJEB35170, sample SAMEA104062454) | human gut metagenome | biome: human gut; feature: human-associated habitat; material: faeces | place: Denmark | collected 2012-10-16 ...
GACAAAAGCAAGCGCTGTCAGTAAAACAACAACTAAAAATGTAAAATTCATAATTTCAATAGCTGTTTAGATTGAATATTATATAGAGATAAACAATTAGTTTTTCCACACCCGGATGAAACCAACTGTAATGAATTGACGAATAAGATAAAAGATTGTACCGTCTAAATGACGATCTTCCTTAAACCATATATATAATATGTAATAGGATCGTAAAAGTACTTGGGAATATGGAGTGAATGAGTCTGAGACGTGTTTTGCTGGCTTTTGTATTCACGGAAATAAGTAATCAGCAATTGCACGCTTTTATCTGTAGGGATGTGTGCAACATCCGCATGACTCATATCACAAGACTGGGTAGAATAGAAATAATGAAGACGTTCAAGAGCATTATGAACAGGATGATCCTGAGATACGTAGCACTTCTCCTGGCGATATGTCGGGGGGGCTACTCTGCAGTTATCTTCCATTGTTTCATTGGGAACAACATGGATCAGCAAAGCAAGTACCAGAAATAGTCCGTATTTTAAGCTTTGTTTCATCTTTCTCTTTTAACGGCTGCAAATATAGGATTAATATTCATATTTTTTGCAAAGTCCGGATTACAAAAAAGTATTTTTTAACTTGCTTTACTTCAAGTCCGTTTTTATCTTCATATTGCTCTGGAGAATTATCTTCTTTTATAGTATGAATCAGTTCGCATTTGGTTAAAAGATGTAATAAAAAGAACGATTTACGTTCTTTTTGACGAATTACCCAAAGAAAATTCATTTTTTTGCAAATTGTATATAACACATTGATATGAAACACACACTTTGCTTTATAACAATTTTACTAGGTTCATTGTTGGATCTTCATGCAAATAGCGAGAATGATTCTCTGTTGAAAGTTTTAGATAAAGTGATTTCTGAGCGTCTTGTGTATACAGAAAAGAAAGAAGCTACTATCAAAGAGCTGAAAGCGAAAAAGAAAGAACAGAAGACATTGGACGATATGTACCGTCTGAACTCCGAAATCCTCCATCAATATGAAACGTTTGTCTGCGATTCTGCAGAACAATACATTAATGAAAATATTGAGATAGCTAAAAAACTGGGTAATGAAACCTACTTATTGGAAGGCAAGTTACAGTTGGCTTTTGTTTATTCGTTGTCGGGGCTGTTTGTTCAAGCTAATGATATTTTCAAGTCTATCAATTGTTCGGATTTACCAAGTCATTTACAAGCTTTGTATTGTTGGAATCGTATTCGGTATTATGAAAACCTGATTAAATATACAGATGATGTTCGGTTCGCCAGTGAATATTTGGTTGAAAAAGAGGCATATCGAGATACAGTCATGAGTATTTTGTATGATGCCTCGGAGGAATATTCGAAAGAAAGAGCTATAAAACTTCAGGATCAGGGAAATGCAAAAGAAGCACTTAAGATACTGACTAAAATCTATCAAAAGGAAAAAACTGGTACTCATGGGTTTGCGATGATGTCTATGGGACTGTCAAGAGCGTATAGACAGGTTGGAGAGCTTGAATTAGAGGAAAAGTATCTTATATTAGCTGCTATGACCGATATAAAATTGGCAGTGAAAGAAAATGAGGCTTTATTGACTTTAGCTGTGAATTTATACCATAAAGGAGATATCGATAGATCTTATAATTATATCAAAGTAGCATTGAGTGATGCTATCTTTTATAATTCCCGTTTTAAGAATACGGTAATAGCCCGTATTCATCCTATTATAGAGAATACTTACTTATATAGGCTAGAGAAGCAAAAGCAGAATCTTCGTTTTTATATTTTGCTCACTAGTCTGTTTGTAGTAGCTCTTGCTATCACTTTATATTTCACTTATAAACAGACTAAGATTGTTTCCCGTGCAAAGAAGAATCTTAATGTTATGAATGAAGAGTTGGTTGCGTTGAACAAGAATTTAGATGAGGCTAATTTAATAAAAGAAAGATATGTAGGCTATTTTATGAACCAGTGTGCCGTTTACATTAATAAACTGGATGAATATAGGAAAAATGTAAATCGAAAAATAAAAACCGGACAAGTAGATGATTTATACAAATCTTCTTCTCGTCCTTTTGAAAAGGAACTGGAAGGATTATATACCAATTTTGATAAAGCGTTCTTAAAATTGTATCCTAATTTTGTCGAAGAGTTCAATTCATTGTTGAAACCGGAAGATTGTTATAAACTGGACAAAGACCAGTTGAATACAGAATTGCGTATTTTTGCTTTGATGCGAATGGGGATTACAGATGTTTCGCAAATTGCTGTTTTCTTGCATTACTCAGTACAAACGATCTATAATTATAAGAGTAAAGTGAAGAGGATGTCTGTATTAGATGGAAATATCTTCGAAGAAGAGGTGAAAAAGCTTGGTTCTTTGTCTCAAAAATGATTCTATTTGGTTTACCAAAACCTTAAAATGGTAAATTGGTAAAATATTGAATAATAATATGTTATCTGAAAAACACCTTTAAAAATATCTACTTTACAGCCTACTTCCAATAAGAAGTAGGCTTTTTTCATCTCTATATTTGCATCACAAGATTTTTGATAACTGAATACTAATCTAAAGAAACACAACTATGGATTTTTCAGAATTGTATCTTACTTATTATTCAAAATTAGTTCGGTTTGCAAAGGAATTTGTGATACTGGAAGAGGATGCCGAAAACATAACACAAGATGTGTTTACCGACTTATGGGCGAAGCGCGATTCTATGGATCGCATTGAAAATATGAACGCGTATCTTTTCAGGTTAATAAAGAACAGATGCTTGGATCATTTGAAACATAAAATGTTTGAACAGAAATATATTGAGTTTGTACAAACATCTTTCGAAATAGAAATGTCTTTGAAGTTACAATCTTTAGACAGGTTTGATGTATCGGATATCTCGGAAGGAAATGAAACGGAAATTCTCGTTCGCAATGCAATCAATAGTTTGCCTCGGAAATGTCGTGACATATTTTTATTAAGTCGTGTCGAAGGATTAAAATATAGAGAAATCTCAGAACGTTTGGGTATTTCAGTAAATACAGTAGAATGTCAGATGGGGATAGCACTCAAAAAGTTAAGGGTAAAACTAAATATTTGCCTTGCAGCATGACTTTTAATAATTTTATTGATATTTTTTTAGGGGTATTTACCAGGATAATCGTTCTTTTGTAAAAAGGAACGAATAATGGGAACTAATTTAAATAAATATTTTGCAGGTGAATTGACTTCAGAAGAGAAGGAAGACTTCCTTTTGGATGTGAATAATAATGGGGAAATACGAGAGGAATTTATTGAGTATCAAAATGTTGTGGCTCTTGTGGATTGGTCGTTTCCTAAGGTTGATAGAGAACTTGCTAAGCAAAAACTATCTGAATTTATGAGTCGGATAGAGAATTGCGAAAATAAATAGGCTTAAAAATACCATGAATAGACTTTATAGCATCATATTACTACTTGTTTTTATATGTACGCATGTTCATTCGCAACAAGCTTATTTTGTTGATGGATATCATGGAGGGATATACGGGCATTATCCGGTGAAGTGGAAAACTCAGTTTATTGTCGACCAGTTGTCCAAGCATCCGGATTGGCGAATTTGTCTGGAAATAGAGCCTGAAACATGGGATACGGTGCAAATACAGACTCCTGAAGCCTATCGACAATTAAAAAATATAGTAGTAAGTAAACAGGTAGAGTTTACAAATCCTACTTATGCTCAGCCTTATTGTTATAATATATCGGGCGAAAGCATTATACGTCAGTTTCAATATGGTATTGCTAAGATAAATAAACATTTTCCGGGAGTGACTTTTACCACTTATTCTGTGGAAGAACCTTGTTTCACAAGTTGTTTGCCTCAGATATTGAAGCTATTTGGTTTTAAGTATGCTGTACTCAAATGCCCGAATACTTGTTGGGGAGGATACACTAACGCTTATGGCGGCGAATTGGTCAATTGGGTAGGCCCGGATGGAACTCCCATTCTTACTGTTCCTCGCTATGCTTGCGAGAAATTGGAAGAGAATTCTACTTGGCAGACAACTGCTTGGTGTAATGAAGAATCTTATCTGAATGCTTGTCGTGATGCAGGGATTGAACATCCTGTGGGAATGTGTTTCCAAGATGCCGGATGGAAAAATGGTCCATGGTTGGGAAGTGGAAAGAATATAAAAAGTAATTCAATTTATGTGACGTGGAAAGATTATTTTGAGAATATTTCCATTGGTAAAACGAATGATGACTGGTATTTCTCGCAGGAAGATATGCGTGTAAACTTAATGTGGGGAAGCCAAGTGTTGCAGAGAATTGCTCAAGAAGTACGTACTTCTGAGAATAAAATAATAATGGCAGAGAAGATGTCTGTTATTGCTCATCTTGCCAATGGTTACACTTGTGTTCAGGAAGATTTGGATGAGGCATGGCGTACTTTGATGCTTGCGCAACATCATGATTCCTGGATTGTACCTTACAATGGACTAAATAAATTTGGAACGTGGGCGGATCAAATAAAGCGATGGACAGATGAGACAAATACTGTGGCTGATAAAATTACTTCCGCTTCTATATGCAGTTTTGATAACGATACTATTAATTCTGAAAATGCTCAGGGATTTGTACGTGTTTATAATACATTGGGGATAAGAAGAACAGAGCAGGTCAATGTTGTACTTCCACAGGAATATGCAGATACTGATTTGGAAGTCAATGATTGCAGAAATAAAAAAGTTGATTATTCAATAGGAAAAGAAGGTGGAAAAATTAGATTGTTGTTTGAAGCAGATGTTCCTCCCTTCGGCTACTCCACATACCGTATAAAGCAAGTAAAGACAGGTAAAAGAACGGTTTCAGGAAACGAAAAGATAATAAATGAACGGGAATATGTGGTTGAAAATGATATGTATAAAATTGTTTTTGACTTGTCGAAGGGAGGAATTATTAAAAGTCTGGTAGCCAAAAAAGAAGGAAACAAGGAGTTTGCCAAACAGACGGGTGACTATTCGATTGGTGAGCTGAGAGGCTATTTTTATGACGAAGGTAAGTTTCGGTCTTCTACAGAGACTCCAGCTAAGATGACGGTTTTGCGGAGTAATATACAAGAGACAAAGGTAAAATTGGAAGGAGAAATCGCTTCACATCCTTTTGTACAGATTATAAGCATTGCCCAAGGGGAGAAACGTATTGATTTTGATCTTACTATTAACTGGAAGAAAAATGTAGGTATAGGAGAATATAAAGAAAATAGTTGGCGGGATAATCGCAGAGCTTATTGTGATGACAGATTTAAGTTAAGTGTACTTTTCCCTGTAGATCTTCGTTCTCCCCGTATTTATAAAAACGCACCGTTTGATGTTTGTGAAAGTAAGTTAGATAATACATTTTTCAATAGTTGGGATCAGATTAAGCATAACATTATTCTCCATTGGGTTGATTTGGCAGAGCAGGAAGGGGATTATGCATTGGCTTTATTCTCAGATCATACAACTTCCTATTCACATGGAGAGGATTATCCGCTAGGATTGACTGCTCAATATTCTGGTAATGGACTTTGGGGACCTGACTATAAGATCACGGGACCATTGAGAATGAAATATGCTATTGTTCCTCATCGTGGAAAATGGGACAAGGCTGCTATTGCAACGAAGAGTGATTGTTGGAATGAACCATTGTTATGTTCTTATCATCCATCTGTAAAATTGGAGTCAAGATCATTGGTAAACTTAAAGAACAGCGGTTATCAGGTGAGTGCTGCCAATATGAAAGATGGGAAAATTATATTACGCTTGTTTAATGCGGAAGGTGACAAGAAGCAGCACAATATCACTTTTGATATACCGCTGTCTAGTATAGAAGAAGTAGATCTGAATGGTAGAATTATCGACAGAAAGACAATAAAAACACGTGCCGGAAAATCTGAAATTAGTATTTCTATCCCTCGTTTCGGTATAAAGACATTTGCTTTGAACTTGAATTGAACATATTCTAATAATAGTAAACTGTAATATTTTTATGTATAAAGCTAGCGCTAATCTTTTAATAGCTTGCTCTTTTTTGTGGCTGACAGCTTGTTCTTCGGCAGGAGTGGTAACAGAAGATTTAATTCCGACTGATTATGTAAATCCTTTTATAGGTGCCAGTACCAGTGTAGGAGCTGCCGGTGTTTATCATGGATTAGGTAAGACATTTCCCGGCGCTACTACTCCTTACGGCATGGTACAAGTAAGTCCTAATACAATAACCGGCGGTGACAATGGTTCCGGTTATAGTGATGAACATAAAACCATTGAAGGTTTTGCCTTTACCCAAATGAGTGGAGTAGGGTGGTTTGGGGATTTAGGAAATTTCCTTGTGATGCCTACAACGGGCAAATTGCAAAAAATTGCGGGTAAAGAAGATGGAAGTATAAAAGGTTATCGTTCTGCTTATGATAAAGCAACCGAAACAGCTAAAGCAGGATATTATTCAGTAGAACTGACTGATTATAAGATTAAAGTAGAGAGTAGTGCGACACCTCATTGTGGAATATTGCAATTCACTTTCCCTTCCAGTGAGCAATCTCGTATTCAGATAGACTTGGCACGTAGAGTGGGAGGAACCTCCACTTCGCAATATGTGAAAGTATTGGATGATCATACCATCCAAGGTTGGATGAAGTGTACACCCGATGGTGGCGGATGGGGAAACGGTGAGGGAAACTCCGATTATACTGTTTATTATTATGCACAATTTAGCAAACCATTGAGTAATTATGGTTTTTGGAGTGCAGATATTCCCGATGACTGGGTTCGGAAGCGTGATGAAGTGGTGAGTATTCCTTATCTGACACGTGTATCACAAGCTCCGGTCATTAAAGATAAAAAAGAGCTGGAAGGAAAGCATCTTGGATTCTTCACCGAATTTCCGACGAAAGAAGGAGAAGAAGTTGAGATGAAAGTCGGTATCTCCTTTGTCGATATGGAAGGAGCAGCCAACAACTTTAAACAGGAGATTGCTTCTAAAAACTTTGCTCAAGTAAAACAGGAAGCAAATGATTTGTGGAATCAAGAGCTTAGCCGTGTACGGATATCCGGTGGAACGGATGACGAGAAAACTGTTTTTTATACATCATTGTATCATACTATGATTGATCCGCGTATCTATACAGATGTAGACGGGCGATACATTGGCGGAGATAAAAAGATACATGAACAGGATGGTACATTTATCAAACGTACCATATTTAGTGGTTGGGATGTTTTCCGTAGCCAGTTCCCTTTACAAGCGATGATCAATCCGCATTTGGTGAGTGATGCGTTGAATTCACTGATAACGATGGCAGATCAGAGTGGACGGGAATATTACGAACGTTGGGAACTTCTGAATTCTTATTCCGGTTGTATGATAGGTAATCCTGCATTGTCGGTGCTGGCAGACGCTTATATGAAAGGAATTCGCACATACGATGTGGAAAAAGCATATCAGTATGCAGTCAACACGTCGGCTAAGTTTGGGAATGATTTGTTGGGATATACACCTGAACCGTTGAGTATTTCGTATACTCTGGAATATGCTTATGCAGACTGGTGTGTGGCTCAGTTGGCAAAGGCGTTGGGAAAAGAAGAAGATGCAAAGCTCTTTTATGAAAAAGGGCAAGCCTATCATAATATGTTTGATGTGGAAAAAGGCTGGTTCCGTCCCCGTAATGCAGATGGATCATGGAAAGCATGGCCGGAGAATGCACTGACCGAAGAATGGTATGGTTGCATTGAGTCGAATGCTTATCAGCAAGGTTGGTTTGTACCGCATGATGTTCCGGGAATGGTTGAATTGATGGGTGGCAAGGAAAAGGTAATAGCTAATCTGACTAATTTATTTGATCATACTCCTTCTGATATGTTATGGAATAATTATTATAATCATGCTAATGAACCGGTACATTTTGTTCCTTTCCTTTTTAATCAGCTGGATGTGCCTTGGTATACACAGAAGTGGACACGATATATCTGTAAAAATGCTTATGCGAACAAAGTAGAAGGAATTGTTGGCAATGAAGATGTCGGACAGATGTCTGCGTGGTATATATTGGCTGCTTCCGGAATTCATCCTTCCTGTCCCGGTAATACACGTATGGAAATAACCAGTCCTGTTTTTGACAAGGTAGAATTTAAGCTGGATTCAAAATATCATCAGGGAAAAGTATTTACTATTATTGCTCACAATAACAACACAAATAATCTATATATACAAAAAGCCTTACTGAATGGCAAGGAGTACAATAAATGTTACCTTGACTTTGCTGAGATTGCAGCAGGAGGAACATTGGAATTATTTATGGGCGATAAGCCCAATACAAAATGGGGAGTTTTATCTAACATTTAAAATAGCTGAATAATATGATGAATAAGTTTAGACTTCTTTTACTGGCATCAAGTTTGTTTGTACTGAATGGAATAGGGCATGCTCAGACTTCTACCATGTCATTGAACAGTTCCAATCCCAAGATAGTATGGGAAGTCAAACCGCAGGCAGATTTGAATAATATGGGAGGAGAACAAATCTCTACCCCAGGTTTTAAAATGCCGGACTATGTGAAAGGAGTAGTGCCCGGAGCAGTTTTTACAGCATATGTTGAAGCCGGAATCGTTCCCGATCCTAACTATGCTGATAATATATACAAAGTAGACGAGGCGTTTTATAACCGTCCTTTCTGGTATCGTACGGAATTTGAACTTCCGGCATCTTATTCAGCCGGTAAGCGTGTTTGGCTTCATTTTGACAATACCAATCGTTTCGCCGATTTCTATTTTAACGGAGAAAAAATATCGGGGACAAAGACATCTACTAAAGATGTAAGCGGGCATATGTTGCGTTCCAAATTTGATGTGACACATCTGATTAAGAAATCAGGAAAGAATGCGGTTGCGGTTTTGATTACTGATCCCGACCAGAAAAAGACTCGTAAAGGAAAAGATCCGTATGGTGTTGCTTGTAGTCCCAGCTATCTGGCAGGTGCCGGTTGGGATTGGATGCCGTATGTTCCGGGGCGTCTTGCCGGAATTACAGGAAATGCATATCTGTCTATTACAGGTGATGCTGTGATGGAAGACCCGTGGATTCGCTCGGAATTGCCGACTTTGCAACAAGCGGAGTTATCTTTCTCTACAGGAATCAAGAATGCTTCTTCTGCTCCGAAAGAAGTGGAAGTTTCCGGTGTTATTCAGCCGGGAAATATAACCTTTTCCAAGCACATTCGGGTGGGAGGAAAAGAAACAGCACAGTTGTCGGTAGATAAAAGTGATTTTGCTGCATTAGTTATTCGTAATCCGAAACTTTGGTGGCCTAACGGCTATGGAGAACCGAATCTTTATACCTGTAAACTGACTTGTTCGATAGATGGAAAAGTATCGGATGAAAAGGATATTACTTTTGGTATCAAAAAGTATGAATATAAGATGATCAACAACGTAGTGAATTACCCGGTTCTGACATTCTTTATCAATGGACAGAAGATTTATCTGAAAGGTGGAAACTGGGGAATGAGCGAGTATCTGCTTCGTTGTCATGGCAAAGAGTACGAAACCAAAATCAAGTTGCATAAAGATATGAACTACAACATGATCCGTTTGTGGACAGGTTGTGTGACTGATGATGAATTCTATGATTATTGCGATAAGTATGGAATCATGGTATGGAATGATTTCTGGCTGTATGTAGCTTATAATAGCGTAGCTCAGCCGGAAGCATTCAAAGCGAATGCTCTTGATAAAGTGAGACGTTTAAGGAATCACCCTTCTATTGCTATCTGGTGCGGTGCTAATGAAACACATCCGGAGCCTGATTTGGATAATTATTTGCGTGAGATGATAGCTCAAGAAGACAAAAACGACCGAATGTATAAGTCTTGTTCCAATCAGGACGGTTTATCCGGAAGTGGATGGTGGGGAAATCAGCCGCCTAAACATCATTTTGAGACTTCGGGCAGTAATCTGGCATTCAATGAACCGGCTTATCCGTATGGTATAGATCATGGCTATGGTCTGCGTACTGAAATAGGAACGGCTACCTTTCCGACATTTGAGAGTGTGAAACTGTTTATACCCCAAGACTCATGGTGGCCTCTGCCTACTGATGAACAATTGAAAGATGATGATGATAACGTTTGGAATAAGCATTTCTTTGGTAAAGAAGCGTCCAATGCCAACCCTATCAATTATAAAAAATCAGTAAATACACAATTCGGGGAATCTTCCAGTCTGGAAGAGTTCTGTGAGAAAGCCCAGTTGCTGAATATTGAAGTAATGAAAGGAATGTATGAAGCATGGAATGATAAAATGTGGAATGATGCAGCCGGACTTCTGATCTGGATGAGTCATCCGGCATATCCATCATTCGTATGGCAGACGTATGACTATTATTATGATCCTACCGGAGCTTATTGGGGAGCAAAGAAGGCTTGCGAACATCTTCATCTCCAGTGGAACTCTTCTAATAATAGTATAAAAGCAGTAAATACCACTACCAAAGACTTGAAGGGCGCTTATGCTAAAGCAACTATCTACAACCTGAATGGAAAAGAGGTTGCGGCTTATGGACGTACAAAACAGATGGACGTACCGGCAAGTAACATTGCGGAAGCATTCACGTTAAACTTCAATCCATACAATCTGGCTTTTGGCAAGAATGTGGTAGCTTCTTCATCATCAGCATCCAGACCGGCTTCTTTAGTAGCTGACGGAGGAGCAGGGAGTCGTTGGGAAAGTGATGCGAGCGATTCTCAATGGATTTATGTTGACTTGGGTAAGAAAGAAAAAATAGAGAATGTTGTGTTGAAATGGGAAACTGCACGTGCCAAAGAGTATGAAATCCAAGTCTCGAATGATGCGAAGAAATGGAAAACTGTCTATACAAACAAAGATGGAAAAGGCGGTACAGATGAGATCAAACTCTCTCCGGTTACTGCGCGTTATGTGAAAATGGAAGGAGTTAGCCGTGCTACAGACTTTGGATATTCACTGTATGAATTTGAAATCTATGGTAAGAAACAAAAAAATGTTGAGGAATTGACTCCACTCCATTTCATCCGGTTAGAACTGACAGACGCAAATGGTAATTTGATTTCAGATAACTTCTACTGGAGAAACGGTGTGACTGATCTTGATTATACGGCCTTGAATACGTTACCGGAAGCAGAATTGTCTTGCAAGTTAGTTGACAAGTCGATGATATCTGAAGGGAAGATGAAATTATTGGTGAAAAATCATTCGAAAACAGTTGCTTGTGCTAACCGGATAAGATTGGTGAATACGGCCACTCAAGAAAGAATTCTTCCTGTTATCATGTCTGATAATTATATAACTTTGATGCCGGGTGAAGAACGGACTATTTCTGTTGAAGCAGAACCGGAAATGTTGAAAGAGGGAGTCAGTGTTTTGCTTAAACAGTATGGTAAGGCTGAACAGAAGAAATTGGATATATGATATATGTAGAAAACTAAGGACTACTTTTTTATTTTGAATACCAGAAGATAGTAAGTTCAGCATTGCTGCGCTATCTTCTGTTTTTTTATATCTCTTATATACTGTATTTACTATGCTCAGGAGTAGAAAGTGAACGCTTTACCTTGAATAACCTGCTTGATTTAATAGACAATGATTGACTTATTAATCTAGTATGTATGCTTGCTTAATGCCTTTTGGTACTAGCAATAGTTCGTTTCATGTACGTAATCCCATCGTTTCACATACGTAATCCCATCAGATCACGTACATAGTCCGAATGCTCCATGTACGTGAAACGAAGACATATTACTGACAAAGCTTATTCGTCAAAGCTTCTTTATGTATTAATGTTACCGTCATTTGTTTTAATATGTGCTATGATAAATAGTTTTGTGTACGGACAGAACGAAGAAAAATAGGACGTTAAGGTTGTATAAATCAGTGGGCATACTTGATGTGGGTAGACTGGAAGTGACAATAGAAACTTCGAAAATCTTATTATCACTCTTATTGTCACTGCTTATTATCACCGATATTCGTTTGATTGATAAATGGTTATCTCTGAAAAGTGACAAGTGACAATAAGAAATTGATTTTTCCTAGTGGAAGTTGCAGGAAAAATAAAAGATCTGTTTTAGTGGTTAAGTAAACTTGAATCGTCTTTTTAAACAAGATTCTTTTTCATTCAAAGTTGGAAAAGAGAATGTTTTGAAGGATAAATAATTAAATTTGTAATAAAGCATATAATCAAATGAACTGTAAAATAAACGTAAAGGTATTTTTCCTGCTGTTTCTAGTCTGCACTTGTTGTAATAGCTTGTGCGCACAATCGGCAATTCCTCCCTTTAAAAAAGGAGAACGGGTAGTTTTTGTTGGAAATAGTATAACCCATGGCGGACATTATCATTCGTTTGTGTGGTTGTATTACATGATCGGTTGGACTACGATGTTTTTGACAGAAAACCGACTTATGTGACTCTGACTTTTGGTATGAATGACACAGGGTATGATATTTTTTGGAAGGAGAATGCTAAGGAGTTGTCGGAGCAACGGATCGAAAAATCATTGGAAAGTTTTCGGGAAATAGAGAAACGCTTGCTGGCAGAGAATAAAATGACCAAAGTGCTGATAGGTGGTTCACCTTATGATGAAACGACGAAATTGAATAGTTTGCTTTTTCTTCATAAAAATGATGCTATTTTAAAGATAATTGATGCCCAGCGCAAAGCGGCTAAGAAGAATGGATGGGGATTTGTGGATTTTAATCAGCCGATGGTGCAAATAAGTCTGGAAGAGCAAAAGAAAGACTCAACATTCACTTTTTGTAGAGTGGATAGAATCCATCCTGATAATGACGGGCAGATGGTGATGGCTTATTTATTTTTAAAGGCGCAGGGATTGGATGGGGTCGAAGTATCGGATGTTTCGATTGATGCAAATAACAAGAATCTATTAAGTCATAGGAATTGTAAAGTCTCCGGACTGAAGAAAGAAGCAGGTAGTTTAAGTTTTGATTATTTGGCAAATTCACTTCCTTATCCTTTGGACTCTATTCCAAGACATGGTTGGGGAAACAAAAGGTCACAACGCGATGCTATGGATTTAGTTCCGTTTATGGAAGAATTTAATCAAGAGCGTTTGCAGGTGACTAATTTAGAAAAAGGACATTATCGGCTGACAATAGATGGATTGTTTATCGATAATGTTTCATCTGGACAGTTGGAAGATGGTATCAATCTGGCCGATTATCCCAATACACCCCAGTATCAGCAAGCTATGAAAATCATGTATCTGAACGAAGAACGTTTTGAAGTGGAAAAACGTTTCAGAGAATATTTGTGGACGGAATACTCGTTCTTGAAAAAGGAAGGTCTGTTGTTTGCTGATAATGAGGAGGCCGTAAATAAACTTAGGGAGTATTTACCTAAAGATGGTTTTCTGAGAATGAGTTATGAGTGGTATACCAAAGCGATGTATCCTGAGATACGCGAAGTGTGGAGTAAATATATGAAGACCATTGTCGATACAATCTATAAAATGAATAAGCCGACAACTCATAAAGTCAAGTTAACAAAGATAGATTGAGTCATTTATTATTTATTATGAGAGTATTGGACTGATGATCCATAGCTGTAATATTCATAGAAACTTATTTATGAAGAATAAAAAACTGTTACTAGGCATAGGAATAATATGTTGTCTTTGGTGTCCGCCAAAGATTGTACATGGGAAAGAGAACAGGGGGCCTTTCTCTTTGGTGGAATTAAAATGTGAGAATATGGTTGATCCTTTGGGGATTGACAACGTTACTCCCTGTTTTAGCTGGAAATTGAAAGGAGATGGGGCAGTGGATAGACAAGCCTTTTACGAAATTCAGGTAGCGTCAGATAGTCTTCTATTAATAGGGGAGAAGGCGGACTTATGGCAATCGGGAAAGTTGAAATCTGATGTTTCTGTGATGGTACCTTATCAAGGCTTGCCTCTGGCTTCGCGTTCTTTATGCTATTGGAGGGTACGTGCCTGGGACCGGAAAAGAAATGTTTCCCAATGGAGTACGGTGGCACGTTTTTCTATTGGTCTTTTGAATAAGGAACAGATACATGGCGCCTATATCGGTTCATCCCCGGAAGGAGGCAAAGTTTGTGCTCCTTTACTTCGCAAAAAAGTGCAAATAGATGAACTGGCAACAGCTTTTCTTTATGTGAATTCTCTGGGGTATCATGAAGTATATGTCAATGGAAAGAAAGTTACGGAGAATGTTCTTACCCCTGCTGTTTCGCAGCTGAATAAACGTTCGTTAATGGTCACTTATGACGTATCTTCTTATTTGAAAGAAGGAGAGAATGATCTGTTGATATGGCTTGGACAAGGTTGGTATAAGAAAACTACTTTTGGTGCTGCTTATGACGGTCCGTTGGTAAAAGCGGAACTGGATATGCTGAAAGATGGAAAATGGAAAGTATTAACTGCAACCGACACTTCTTGGAGCGGACGTGAAAGTGGTTATTCAGATACAGGTAATTGGTGTGCTTTGCAATTTGGTGGTGAAAGAGTGGATGGGCGAATAGTGCCGACAGAATTTTCAACCTATTCTCTGGATAAAATGAAATGGTACCCTGTGGTGGAAGTAAATGTACCGGAACACATCGTTTCACCTCAAATGTGTGAAGCTAACAAGATACATCACACATTGCAACCTGTTTCTATCAGGAAACTTAGTGAAGGTGCTTGGTTGGTAGATATGGGAAGAATACAGACCGGATGGTTTGAAATGCAGATGCCGGTGTTACCTGTGGGGCATGAGGTTACGATGGAATATAGTGATAATCTGACTAAAGAAGGAGATTTTGACAAACAGGGCGAGAGTGATGTTTATATTTCCGGTGGACGGAGGGGAGAGTATTTTAGGAATAAGTTCAATCATCATGCTTATCGTTATGTCCGTATCTCCAACCTTCCGGTAGGACCGAAAACTGAATGGATAAAATCTCTCCAGATTTATGGCGATTATCGGCAGACCGCGACTTTCGAATGTTCGGATGCAGACTTGAACGCCATTCATAATATGATTCAATATACCATGAAGTGTCTGACATTTAGCGGATATATGGTCGACTGTCCGCATCTGGAGCGAGCAGGCTATGGTGGCGATGGAAATTCGTCTACAATGAGTTTGCAAACAATGTATGATGTAGCGCCGACTTTCACAAACTGGATACAAACATGGGGAGATTCAATGCGCGACGGGGGAAGTCTGGCTCATGTAGGTCCTAATCCCGGTGCAGGTGGCGGCGGTCCGTATTGGTGTGGATTTATTGTGCAGGCGCCATGGCGAACGTATGTGAATTACGATGATTCGAGATTGATAAAGAACTATTATCCAAAAATGAAAGAATGGTTCTCATATGTGGATAAATATACAGTGGATGGATTGCTGAAACGCTGGCCTGACACTCAATATCGTGATTGGTATCTTGGTGACTGGCTTGCACCGATGGGAGTGGATGCAGGAGCGCAATCTTCTGTTGATCTGGTGAATAATTGTTTTATCAGTGAATGTTTGGGGACAATGGAGAAAATAGCCCTGATACTTAGAGAAGAAAAGGAAGCACAAGAGTTTGCTGTGCGCAGGAAAAATCTTAATGAGTTGATTCATCAGACGTTTTATCATCCGAGTGAAGGCATCTATTCTACCGGTTCACAGTTAGACATGTGTTATCCGATGCTTGTAGGAGCTGTACCGGATTCTTTGTACGATGATGTGAAAAGAAAGATGATGACTGATACTGAAAAGCAGTACAAGGGCCATATTGCTGTAGGGCTGGTAGGTGTCCCTATTCTGACAGAGTGGGCTATTCGTAACAGGGAAGTTGACTTTTTATATCAAATGCTGAAGAAACGTGATTATCCGGGTTATTTGTATATGATAGATAATGGCGCTACAGCGACTTGGGAGTCTTGGAATGGTGAACGGAGCAGGGTGCATAACTGCTATAATGGAATTGGAGCCTGGTTTTATCAGGCAATAGGAGGACTAAGAATGGATGAGACAGCACCCGGTTATCGGCATGTATTTATCGATCCTCAAATACCGGAAGGTGTGACCTGGGCTAAGATAACCAAAGACACTCCGTATGGTGTGATTGCTGTTGACTGGGAATTGACAGATAATATTATGACTCTTCAAGTCGATATTCCTGCAGGAGTTACTGCTACACTCTGTATTCCCGATGAGGCTGTTGCTTGTAAGATGAATGGGAAGAATGTTTGTATAGAAAAGAAAACAATCCAATTAAACGCAGGTAATTTAAAATACTATATTTACATGAAATAATAGATACGTATGAGAAAACATTTATTGTCAGCGCTTTTAGCGGTGTGTCTGGTTGCTACGGCCTTTGCCCAACAAGGGAAAGTATATGAGACACGTACTGTGAAAAGTAAGATTTTGGGAATGGAACGCAGTTACTCCATTTATTTGCCGGTAGGCTATGAAGAAGGAGATGGTAGTTATCCTGTATTGTATTTGCTTCATGGGTTAGGTGACAATCATACGGGATGGATACAATTTGGTCAGGTTCAGTATATTGCTGATAAGGCGATTGCTGAGGGGAAATCAGCACCGATGATTATTGTTATGCCTGATGCTGACACGGTTCATAAAGGCTATTTTAACTTGCTGGACGGAACGTATAATTACGAAGATTTCTTTTTTAAGGAATTAATCCCACATATAGAGAAAACGTACAGGGTGCGTGCTGAAAGTCGTTACCGTGCTATCTCCGGCTTGTCGATGGGAGGTGGTGGAGCGTTGTTTTATGCGCTTCATTATCCGGAGATGTTCGTTGCTGCTGCTCCGTTGAGTGCTGTTGGAGGGGAATGGACATTCGATCAAATGAAGAATCAATCGGATTTATCGAAGGTATCGGAAGAAAAGAAAGCGGAAATTCTCGGACAAATGGATATACAAACTATCTTGGAGAAATCCCCGAAAGAAAAGTTAGACCGCATCAAATGGATTCGCTGGTATATCAGTTGTGGTGACGATGATTTTTTATCGATAACGAACTGTCTTCTACATAACACGCTGTTGCAACATCAGGTTGGTCATGAATTTCGTGTGAAAGACGGTGGGCATTCGTGGACTTACTGGCGGATGGAGTTACCTGAAGTAATGAGGTTTGTATCCAGAATATTTACTCAATATTAAGCGTAAGTAAAGTAGGTTTTGTAGAGATAGGCTTTGGAGAATAAGACCTTTTGTCCTATGAATCAAAATTTATGGATATTTTTTTTATTTCTTTTTAGTGGTATTTGCCTGTTTACTCGTTCTTAATATGAACATTGTTTTTTATGGGTTTAATTTAGGTAAAAGGTTAGGATTGGTGTTTGATTGATTTTCAAGTTTATCCTCCGGCTAAAATTGGCTCCTCATTACTCTTACTATAGTCGGAGGGAGCTTGCAAAATATCGTAGGTTAAGATAGGTGGATTGTTTTTTAAAAGGTAAAGCGGTTTTGTTTTCAGTTGAAACAGGAAAAATAGTGACTAGAATACAAAATCATATGACGAAAATAGTTCGAATATTAGTTTTCGCATTTCTGATGCTCATATCTGTTTGCGGTGTAGCGCAGGATAAGATTAAAATAGCTTGCATTGGCAATAGTATCACCGAAGGGGTTGACAATTATCCGACTCCTTTGGCTCGTATGCTTGGAGATCAATATGAAGTTGGTAATTTTGGAAAGTGGGGCCATACTTTATTGCGAAAAGGTGATCATCCTTATATGAGTACCGATGCATTTATCAATGCACAGAAATTTCAACCGAACGTTGTAATTATTAAACTTGGTACTAATGATTCCAAACCAGAAAATTGGAAATATAAGGATGAATTTGAAACTGATTTAGAATATATGATCACTACTTTCCAGAAGTGTGGATCTAAACCGAAAATCATTATATGTCGTTGTATTCCGGCAAGTAATAATTTATATGGAATCCGCAATGAGGTAATAACAGATGAAATTTATCCGATCCAAAAGAACGTTGCAAGAAAGTTCCATCTGAAATTGGTAGATCTGTATAGCCCATTAGAGCATAAAGTTGATTCAACTTGCTATGTATGGGATAATGTGCATCTGAATAAGAACGGTTCGCTCATATTGGCGGAGCATATATATAAAGCTATTACAGGTAAAAAAGCTCCTAAATTAAGAGATCCATTTGCTAAATAGAAGTAGGAGAAAAATCATACTATAAAACAACACATGAAGCGATATATTTATTTTATTTTTTTATCATGTTATGCAGCTAATCTATTGCTGACAGGTTGTGTACGACAGAAATTTGTTGTGATGGATATGGTACACCATAATCCGGGTGAAGCTATGACAGAATCAAAGTTTCTCGATCCTTCTTTCTTGAAAACAAATGAATATGGAGCAAAAGTTTTTTTCTTGTTTGAGGCTGCGCAGTTTGGAATTGACTGGAAGAGTTTTGATCCTTCTTTATTTCCGGATACTACTGAAGCCGGGCGCTGGGTGGCAGAGAAAGCAGAAATAATCCATAAAAAATATGATGCGGCAAAAAAGGAAGGTCTTCAGGTATACTGCATGCTTGATATGTTAGTACTTCCTTCCTCATTGGTAGAAAAACATAGAGCAGAACTTACTAACGAACAAGGAAAACTTGATATCTCGAAACCTTACACTCAGCTTTGTATTCGTGAATTGATGGAGGAAATGTTTAAAACGTTTCCACAATTGGATGGATTAGTGATTCGTACAGGAGAAACTTATCTGCATGATGCTCCTTATTACGTAGGTAATCATCCGGTACAAAACGGTATGCATGACCATATTACGTTAGTTAATTTATTGCGGAAAGAAGTTTGTGAAAGACGTAATAAGAAGTTGTTTTATCGTACATGGGATATGGGACAATTGCACTCGGTCCCAAAATATTATTTATCTGTTACAGACAGTATAGAGCCGCATCCCAATCTTTATTTCTCTATCAAACACACCATGACAGATTTTTGGAGATCAGCAATTGTAAATCCTGATATGAATTATAGTGCACTGGACAAATATTGGCTGGAAGAATCAGGACAATATGGTGTTCCTTTTAATCCTTGTATAGGTATTGGTAAACATCAACAAGTAGTAGAAGTGCAATGCCAACGTGAATATGAAGGAAAGGGAGCGCATCCAAATTATATCGCTAAAGGAGTAATTGGTGGTTTTGAAGAATTTAAGAAACCTGGTATAAAGAATCCGTATTGTTTAAACCAAGTGAAAGATAATCCCTTGTTTAAGGGTATTTGGACTTGGTCACGTGGTGGTGGTTGGGGAGGGCCTTATATCAAAAATGAGTTTTGGGTTGAATTAAATGCTTATGTCATGTCGCATTGGGCTAGTAATCCTTTGAAAACAGAAAAGGAAATACTATATGATTTTGCAAAAGCAAAGGGGCTTCCCGAGTCGGAATGGGAGATGTTTCGTCGGCTTTGCCTGTTATCAGAAGATGGAGTGATAAAAGAGCAATATAGTGCTATGGGAGATACTTATGTTAATTGGACACGTGATGATACCATAACTGGAGATGTATATCAAAAGAGTTATTTTGATCGTATGATTGAAAGAAATCAGGTAAATGCTTATCTGAAAGAAAAGGAAGAAGCTGTCCGTATTTGGAAGGAAATAGAACAGATCTCTCAAAAACTACATTTTCCTTCAGAAGAATTGAATCATTTCATTCGTACTTCCTGTTCGTATGGGCGCATTAAATATGAGCTTTTTTCTGTTTCGTGGCAGATTATGCTATGTGGTTATGTGGCAGATACAACAAAAAAGCCTTTTAATCGGGTAGAAATGGATAAGTATATTACCATATTTGATAGTTTGTGGAAAGAATGGAATGACTTATCTAAAGAAAACGATGATTGTCCTTCATTGTATAAGATTTCTTCTAACTTTTTTGGTTTTCCGGTTGGTATACAAGAGACAGTTGATAAATACAGGAAATAGCTTTCTACCTTTCCTCTTATATGTTATAGAAAATAAAAAATAAATGAATATTACTTAGTGGTTAGTATTATTCTAGTCGTCTTAATATCAACTGTAGCGAAAAGTATGAGAAAGAAACATAAAATAACAAAAGTAAGACTATGATCATTATTATTATATAAATTCTTAAAAACGGTATTTTCTATGAGAAACTTATTACAAAAATGTTTTAAATGGCAGTGGCTTGTTTGCATAGCTGTAGGCTGCTGCTTTGCGTCTTGTAAAGACGATGAAGAGTCAACTTCGGGCTATGACCCGAATAAGCCGATTGTGTTGACTGATTTCTATCCGAATGAAGGCAAACTTGCCACTCAAGTGATTCTTAATGGATCAAATTTTGGGAATAGTAAGGAAAATGTGAAGGTCTTTTTCAATGATAAAGAGGCTTCTGTAATTTCTGTGAAGGATGATAGAATGTTGGTATTGGCTCCAAAACG
>ERZ1106944.551-NODE-551-length-19357-cov-3.377215_pt1 | contig 19357 bp, 18 predicted proteins | sample MGYA00403672_ERZ1106944 | MGnify/ENA primary metagenome ERZ1106944 (study PRJEB35170, sample SAMEA104062454) | human gut metagenome | biome: human gut; feature: human-associated habitat; material: faeces | place: Denmark | collected 2012-10-16 ...
AGCGCCCCCTTTTTGACGCTTTCGCCCTGCGCGACGGGGACATCGAGCACCTGCCCCGGAAGCTTGAAGGCGAGGTTCACGGCGTCATCGGGCGTCGCCAGCCCTGCGAAGTCCTTGTCGATGACCGCCGCACCGGCTGCCGTGGTGACTTTGACGGGACGCACGGTCTGGGGCACAGGCTGGCGCCGGGCGCAAGCGCCCAGGAGAAAGACTACGATTAAAACATGGAAAGTTCGCATAATAAGAAAGTTGACTCCGTTCCCGGGGTCAACTTTCATACCACATGCCGCAAAATGTCCCTACGGACGAATATCGCGACAGTTCTTTTTAGAGGTGATGGTTCCGTCGTCCAGCACGACAAGCCCGTTATCGGCGCGGAGCATGGTTTTCATCGTCGAGGCGTCGATGTTGTAGCACCGCACCTCCACCGTGCCGAACTCGTGCCACGTGACGCCGTAAAGCGGATCGGGCGTCAGGCAGACCACGTGCGCACCCTCCTCACGGGCGCGCTCCGCAAGCCGGGCCATGCGCCGTGCGCACGAACGCGGCAGGCGGTCGAAAGCCGTGACGCAGAGCATGTAAACCCGCCCCGGCATCGTCAGCACCTCCTCCGTGGCGTCGCCCTCGGCGTCGCGCAGGGCGAATTCGCTCACAAGAGGTCTCACGGCCGGGACTTCGCTCGTGGTGCGGGTGTCGACCCACTCCCATTTTTCGGCATCCTGCCACTCGGTGTCTTCCAGCGAGAACTCGCGCTCGCGGCCCGTCCGCCTGTTGCGGTAGACCAGCACGGTTTCCGACTCGCCCGGCTCGACGACGGGAGCCTGCATCGCCTCGCGGATATTGACCCCGACCTTATAGGGCAGGAAGTCGATCAGCGGCAGGTGGCGGTAGCAATAGTATCCCAGATACATCGTGAGGAAGAAAAAGGTGACGGTAAGCACGATTTCCAGGGGGTTGAAGGCGAAGATCTTGTCGGGGCGGTAACGCCACCAGACCACCAGGGCCATCGGCAGCAGCGCCAGGTTCTTGTAGAAAGTCTGCCACGGCGTCAGTTTCAGCGCCTCGCCGAAACAGCCGCAGTCCTCGACGGGAATCAGCGTGGCGCTCAGCAATGTCAGCGCCGTGAAGAACAGCATCGACAGCACGGCGAAGATCGAAATCAGACGGATGCGGACCTTGAACAGCAGCATGCAGCCCATCATCAGCTCCGCGCCGCACAGCCAGATCGAAAAGACCATCGCCCCGGGCTGCAGGTAGTCGAGTCCGTAGATCGAAAGATACTCGTTGACCTTCAGCGCCGTGCCCCACGGATCTATCACCTTCGTGAAACCCGAAACGATGAATGTGCAGGCGAGGATCAGCCGGCAGACGTTGGCCGCGATTTTGAAAGTCCGGGTCTTTCTCATCGCGCGTCGAGTATCGGGGCCAGCACGGCCCGTATTTTTTCGAAATTATGTTCGGGCGAACCCATCGCCCCCGACGGATCGCTGCAATCGACCACACGCAGCGAATCGTCCTTCGCCGCGGCGGCGAGGTACACCTCGCGCACGCGCCGTTGCAGGTCGAGAGCGTCTTCGTGAATGTCCCGGCTGCCTTGCAGGTAGTCGCGGTCGTCTCCCTCGCGGACCTCCGTGAGCTTTCGTTCGGTGAAGGCGAACGGCACGTCGAGGAACAGCGACAGATCGGGGCGCGGCAGGTCGTTGTAACCGAATTCCAGGTCCAGAATCCACTGCGCGAGGCGGTCGCGCCGCTCGCCGGCAGGTAGTTTCGCACACTGGAAACCCACGTTCGAATAGACGTAACGGTCGAGGACCACGGCTTTGCCTTCGGCGATCCACGCCCGGATCTGCGGGCCGGCCGCCGCCCGGTCGCCCGCGAAGAGCAGGGCCACCAGATAGGGGTCGACTTCGTTCACGCCGCCGAATTCGCCGCGCAGAAAGCGGGCGATCAGTTCGCCGTAGACCGGCGCATCAAAACGCGGAAAATGAACGTATTCGCTCTCCACGCCACGTTCTGCGAGCAACTGGCGCAACATCCGGATCTGGGTCGACTTGCCCGCTCCGTCCAAGCCTTCGAGTACGATGAACATAGGTAGTAGTTTTTAATTTTCAGTTGCGCAGCATCTTCACGGCCCGTTCGACCCCGGCGGCCAGCGCATCGGCCTCCGCAAGCGTATTGTACAGTGCGAACGAGGCCCGGCACATGCCCGTCGTCCCGTAGTGGTCCATCACCGGCTCGGCGCAGTGCTGGCCCGTGCGGACCGCAATGCCCAGCTTGTCGAGAATCATCCCCATATCATAGGGATGCACCCCCTCGACATTGAACGAGAGAATGGCGCACTTGCCGGGCGCCGTGCCGTAAATCCGCAGTCCGCCGATCCCCTCCAGCCGCTCCGTGGCGCGGTGCAGCAGCGCCTCCTCGTGGGCTTCGATCTCCGCAGGGTCGAACCGCTGCATGAACTTCACCGCCTCGCCCAGTCCGATGGCGCCCACGAAATTGGCCGTTCCGGCCTCGAATTTCAGCGGCACGGGGGCATAGGTGGTCTTCGCGAACGTCACCGTGTCGACCATGTCGCCGCCGCCCATGAACGGCGGCATCCGTTCCAGCAGTTCGCGCTTGCCGTACAGCACGCCGATTCCCGTCGGCCCGTAGAGTTTGTGGCCCGAGAAGGCGTAGAAGTCGCAGTCCATCGCCCGGACATCGACCCCGCCGTGAACCACGCCCTGACAGCCGTCGACAACGACAACGGCCCCGACGGCATGCGCCGCTTCGACCACCGTCCGCAGGTCGGGCCGCGTGCCGAGCGTGTTGGACGCCTGCGTGACGGCCACCACGCGCGTACGTTCGTCCACGAGCGACGGCAGGAGGTCCGTGCGCAGCGCTCCCGCCTCGTCGAACGGCAGCACGCGGATTTCGGCCCCCTTGCGTTCGGCCAGCATCTGCCACGGCACGATGTTCGAGTGGTGCTCCATCTCGCTGACGAGGATGTTGTCCCCCGCTCCGACGAAGGCGTCGCCCCAGGCGTAAGCCACCGTGTTGAGCGACGCCGTGGCGCCCGCCGTGAAGACGATCTCCTCCTTTTCGGCCGCCCCGACGAACGCAGCGATCCGCTCCCGGGCGGCTTCATACAACACCGTCGCCTCCTCCGAGAGGAAATGCACCCCGCGGTGAATGTTGGCGTTCAGCTCCCGGTGAAGGCGATCGACCGTCTCGATCACCGTCCGGGGTTTCTGGGCCGTAGCCCCGCTGTCGAGGTAAACCAGCGGCTTGCCGTAGACTTCGCGGTGCAGGATCGGGAACTCCTCCCGTATTTTTTCAACGTCGAACATTTCTCACAGGGTTTCGATTTTCGCCGCGGCCCGTTCCAGGATCGCCCCGCACAACGGCTCGATGCCGCAGCGGGTCACCACGTCGCCGACGAATCCTTCGATCTGCAACCGCCGGGCCTGGGCTTCGCTCAAACCGCGCTGGCGCATGTAAAGTATCGCCTCGGCATCCATCTGCCCCACCGTCGCGCCGTGCGAGCATTTCACGTCGTCGGCGTAAATCTCCAACTGCGGCTGGGTCGTGATGCGGGCCGTCTCGCTCAGCAGGATGTTGCGGCTCTGCTGGCGGGCGTCGGTGCGCTGGGCGTCGGGAGCGACGTAGACCAGTCCGCAGAACTCCCCGACAGCCTGCCCGCCGGCAACACCTTTGATGTAGGAATTGCTGCGACAATCGGCGACATTGTGTCCCGTGCGAAGTTTCACCACGCAGTGCTCATTGCCCGCGGCGAGGAACACCCCGCCCAGCTCGTTTTCGGCATCCGCACCGTCGAGGTCGATGCGGTACGAAGCGTTGGCGCTCGACAGCAGCGCCGTCGTCAGGCGGCAGCGGCTGCGGGCGGCCTGCTTCACCGAGACCTCGGCGAACGCCTCGGCCGTGAACAGTTCGGTCAGCTCCAGCTGCGCCCCTTCGGCCAGCGTCAGCGTCAGCGACGACACGTCGGGTGCGGTATGCAGCACGACGATCCGCGCCGAAGCGCCCGCCGCGGCCTCCACGCGCAGATGCCGGGGATCGACCGCCGCAAAGGGTTCGGCCTCGGCCCCGGCGATGCGGAGCACCTCGCCGTCCGCCGCGCGGAACCCGCGGATGATGTCGGGAATCGTCTCCATCACTTGTCGTATTCGTTGATCAGCCAGTCGTACCCCTCTTTTTCGAGCTTGAGGGCCAGCGACTTGTCGCCCGAATGGATGATGCGGCCCTTGTAGAGCACATGCACCACATCGGGCACGATGTAATCCAGCAGACGCTGGTAGTGGGTGATGACCACCGTGGCGTTGTCCGCCCGGTGGAGTTTGGTGACGCCCGTGGCGACGATGCGCAGGGCGTCGATGTCGAGCCCCGAGTCGGTCTCGTCCAGGATCGCCAGCTTCGGATCGAGCATCGCCATCTGGAAAATCTCGTTCTTCTTCTTCTCGCCGCCCGAGAAGCCTTCGTTCACGGCCCGCGAGGTGAGTTTCGACGAGAGTTCCACCACGGCGCTCTTCTCGCGCATGAGTTTCAGGAATTCGGCGGCCGAAAGCGGCTCCTCGCCGCGGAACTTGCGCTGCTCGTTGACGGCCAGCTTCATAAAATTAGCCATCGTGACGCCCGGGATCTCCACCGGATACTGGAAGCCCAGGAACAGCCCCAGCCGCGCCCGGTCCTCGATGGGCATCGACAGCAGGTCGCGGCCCAGAAACTCGGCCGACCCTTCGGTGACGGTGAATTTCTCATTGCCCGCCAGCACCGACGCCAGCGTCGACTTGCCCGAGCCGTTAGGCCCCATGATGGCATGCACCTCACCGGCCCTGACTTCGAGGTCGATGCCCCGGAGAATCTCCTTGCCGTCGACCGAGGCGTGCAGATTTTTTACCTTTAACATATCATCAACTTACTATTATTCTCGTTTCCTTTTTTCGCTCTCGCAGGTCGTTTCCACGGCGTTCCGCCGTGTTTGCAAGCCTGACCCCACCCTAAACCCCTTCCTCGGGAGGGGCTTATCGCATGCGACCGGATTGCAGACGCAAACAGCAAACTACCCTACGCTGCCTTCCAACTGGAGAGCCAGCAGTTTTTGCGCCTCGACGGCGAATTCCATCGGCAGTTTGGCCAGCACCTCGCGGGCATAGCCGTTGACGATCAGCCCCACGGCGTCTTCCGTCGAGAGTCCGCGCTGGTTGCAGTAGAACAGCTGGTCGTCGGAGATTTTCGAGGTCGTGGCCTCGTGTTCCACCACACCCGTCGGGTTACGCACGTCGATCACCGGGAAGGTATGCGCCCCGCACTTGTCGCCGATCAGCAGCGAATCGCACTGCGAGTAGTTGCGGGCGTTCTCCGCCCCCTTCGCCACGCGGACCATGCCGCGGTAGGAGTTCTCGCTCCGGCCCGCCGAAATGCCCTTCGAGACGATGCGGCTGCGGGTGTTGCGGCCGATGTGGATCATCTTCGTACCCGTGTCGGCCTGCTGGAAATTGTTGGTCATGGCCACCGAGTAGAACTCCCCGACGGAGTTGTCGCCCGCGAGGATGCAGCTCGGATATTTCCACGTGATCGCCGAACCCGTCTCGACCTGCGTCCACGACAGCCGGGCGTTCTCGCGGCAGATGCCGCGCTTGGTGACGAAGTTATAAATGCCGCCCCGGCCCTGCTTGTCGCCGGGATACCAGTTCTGAACGGTGGAATACTTCACCTCGGCGTCCCGCTCGACCACGATCTCGACCACGGCGGCGTGCAGCTGGTTCTCGTCGCGCTGCGGCGCGGTGCACCCTTCGAGGTAGCTCACGTAGGCGCCCTCGTCGGCCACGATCAGCGTGCGTTCGAACTGCCCCGTGCCGGCGGCGTTGATGCGGAAATAGGTCGACAGCTCCATCGGGCAGCGCACCCCCTTGGGGATGTAGCAGAACGAGCCGTCGGAGAAGACCGCGGCGTTCAGCGCAGCGTAGAAGTTGTCGGTATAGGGCACGACGCTCCCGAGGTATTTTTTCACCAGCTCGGGAAAGTCGCGCAGCGCCTCGGAGATCGAACAGAAGAGGATGCCCTTCTCGGCCAGCACCTCCCTGAAAGTGGTCTTGACCGACACGGAGTCCATCACGGCGTCGACCGCGACGCCCGCAAGAGCCATCTGCTCTTCGAGCGGGATGCCCAGTTTGTCGAACGTGCGCTTCAGCTCGGGGTCGACCTCATCCATCGAACCGAGCTGCTTTTTGGGCTTGGGAGCCGCGTAGTAGATAATGTCCTGAAAGTCGATCGGGGGGATCGTCAGGTGGGCCCAGGTCGGAGGCTCCAGCGTCAGCCAATGGCGGTAGGCCGCCACGCGCCGCTCGGTCATCCACTCCGGCTCGCCCTTTTTGGCGGAGATCAGCCGCACGACCTCCTCCGAAAGACCCTTGCCGATGGTTTCGGTTTCGATGTCCGTCGTGAAGCCGTACTTGTATTCCTGCTCTCCGATATTCTCCAGTATGTTTTTCTCGTTTTCTGCCATTACAAGCGAAATATCATGCAAAGATACAAAATTCCATTTACATTTTTACCATCTCCCCTGCAAATCCGGTTCCGCAACGGTCAAACGGCAAAAAAGAGGCGCGGAACGTTCCGCGCCTCTTTCATGCGAAGCCTTCCGGCTACCTGGCGGCCCCGGTATCGTCGGTCGCCGTCCACGTACTGTCGCCGGCAGCCCAGCTGTTGGGCGAGAGCACACCCGCCGTGACCGAGAGGGTCATCGCATAGCCGGTTCCCGCGTCGCCGCCGCCCGAGCCGCCGCAGTCGGCGACGCTGACCGCATTCGAAGGAATCGCGGGCCGGGCGACCTGCGGCATCTCGAACGGAAGGTTGCAGGCCGGGGCGTGTGCGCGGCATCCTGCGGCGGCTGCCAGGAGCGCCGCGGCTGCGCAAATCGTCACTTGTCTGAAGTTCATAAGAGAGGTGGTTTTATTCGTATACGTAAAATTTTCGCAATTTCAGGTATACAAAAGTACACTGCCCCCGCTTATCGGACAGGGATTTTTTGACGCAAACGATGCACTTTTTCTCAAAACTGTCTGATCCGCGAAACGACGACCGGGGTCCGGGCCGCCCCCACCGACTCCATCAGTCCCAGGACGCATTCGGTATCGCTGCGGTCCTTGAGCCATTCGCTCTTGCGCCAGATCATCTCGAACGCGTAGTCGATCCGTCCGCGGGCATCGGGTGTGAGCTGGAAGAGGTAACTGGTCTTGTCGTCGGTCTGCGAAACGATCTGCCTCTGCGGCACGGCGACGGCCAGCCCGACGCTCTCGCGCTCCCACTTCACGGTGTCGTTTTCGGGGAAGTCGCGCCCGAAGGCGGCGATCACGTTATCGTTCTTACAAACCTCGCTTTCGGCCATCTTCATCACGCCGGTCGTGAAGACCAGTCCCCTGAAGTCGCCCTCGATGCGGTTTTCGACCTGCACGTCGCCGTGCCCGGCGTAAAGAATGTAGCGCGAGGTCATCGTGATCTCGCGCCCTCCGTAGCGCCACCCTTCGACCCGCATTTCGACCACCGTGCGGATGGGTCCGTCGGCCAGAATGCGCGCTTCGCGGCGTTTGAAATCGGTGATGTGGACCATCTTTCTCTTTTCGGCGTCCCAGCCCTTGAGCGTCCCCACGCCCACCGACCCGAAGACGCGCAGGTTGTCGTGGCCGTAGCCGCGGGAGAGCTGCTCGTCCGAAGGATACCACATCGTCTCGGCCAGCTCGAGCTGCGGACGCTTCTTGCCGTAGGTGTCGACGGTCTGCTTGTTGTCGAAATAGATGCGGTAGGCGGCGTACTCCGACTCGAAGGCCGGGCCGTGGTGGTGCAGTTTATGGTACATGTCGTTCTTCTCCAAGGAGGCGCAGCCGACGGCTCGCAGGGTCTTGTCGGGGTTCTTGAGCCACATCTGGGCATGTACGCGTTTTTTGAAAACGCGCTTGTCGGGGTCCGAGGAGTAGAGAACCTGGAAATTCTGGCTGCCGGAAATGTCAGAGACGAAGACCAGTTCGTCCAGTTCCCGGTCCAGCTGGGAGGGAATCCGGTGAACGCCGCCGAGCGACACGACGGCGCTCTGCGCCCACTCGGGCACATCGCGGATCACGACCGGACATTCGGCGCGCTAGCCCGTGACCGTCACACGGTAGAGGCATTTCCGGGTTTTGGCATTCAGGCTGCAAACGGCCCCGAGGACCAGTAAAAGCAAGAGAATCCGTTTCATGGCTATTCCAGTTTTTCGATGATTCGTTCCGGTCGTGCACAGCTTGGGAGAGCCGCCGGGGGCAGTCCGCCCGGGAAAGCGCACGGCGCAGCTTCGGGCAGCACCTCGGCGAGCGGCCGCCCGAAACGGTTTTCCGGCGCAGGCTGCGCTGCGGCGGACACCGCGACAAAAGCAGCACACCATATGTAATATGCAACGGATGCGTTTCAAACCGGGGTGCGAGGATTTACGCAAAAATACAAATTTTGACCGCATTTCTTTGTATTTCCCTAAAAAGATTCTATATTTGCACACCCTTTCGGAGTTAACAGCCGGAAGGCGTGTCCGGAGAGGTGGGTGAGTGGCTGAAACCACCGGTTTGCTAAACCGACGTACGGGGCAACCTGTACCACGAGTTCGAATCTCGTCCTCTCCGCAAAAGCCGACACGCAAAGCGGCTATAAAACAGAAAACCCTGCAAGATCAACGACTTGCAGGGTTTTACTTTTCCGGTCTGCGATTGTTGTCGTCGTTGGAGACCGGGATTACGCGTGGTCCGGGAACCGAACGGCTTCCGCCTCCGGGCGATATGGCTCCACCCGCAAACCGGAAAGGTTTGGAACGGTTCTTGCCAGACTCAAGCCTGCAATACAAAGTTCCGAGCCTCAAGATGTTAAAGGAAGGGTTTCTGTTCACGTTCATATCCGCCTTCATGGCGCTGTTCCCGGTGGCCAACCCGGTGGGAGCCGGATTCCTGGTCAACGGACTGCTGTCGGGGCTGAACGACGAGGACCGCAGGTCGATCATCCGCAGAATCGTCACCGACTATCTGCTCGTCGGGCTGGGCAGCCTGGCCGTCGGGCATTTCGTGCTGACGCTCTTCGGGCTCTCGCTGCCGGTAATCCAGCTGGGCGGCGGGCTGCTGATCTGCCGCACCGCCCTGCAATGGCTCGGCGATTCGGACTCCTCGGTGGGACGGACGCAGGGCAAGGACGTCAACCCCATTCACAAATCGGCCATCGAGTCGCAGATCTTCTACCCGATCACCTTTCCCATCAGCATCGGCCCGGGCAGCGTCTCGGTCATCCTGACGCTGATGGCGTCGGTCAGCATGAAGAACGGCTGGGCGCGGGGCCTGCTCTCCTACGCGATCATCGCGCTGGTCATCGTACTGATGTGCCTGATACTTTATCTGTTCCTGTCGCAGGGCGAACGGATCATCCGCAAAATCGGCAACAGCGGCAGCATCGTCATCAACAAAATGGTCGCCTTCTTCACCTTCTGCGTCGGCGTCCAGATCGTCGTGACGGGCATCGCCAAGCTGTTCAACCTGCATGTCTGACCGAAAACCGGCCTCCCCGTCCCGGCCGGTCACTCCATTTCAGTCAGATGCTTCCAGTAACGGCGGGGCATCATACGGCGCTGCTGGCGCTCGTTGATGCGCTGGGGGATCGCCAGCGCCCGGAAATAGTTTTTCCACAGCAGCTGAAACTGCCGCTCGTCCTCGGCGAGCCATTCGTCGGCAAGTTTGTCGGCGATCATTCCCCGGTCGTCCTCCAGCGTGACGCACCGCGCCGTATGCCCGTCGTAATAGTAGCCGCAATCGCGCCGCCTGTCGTAGATCAGCCACCGCTGGTCGGCGAAACGGTCGGTGAAATAGTCCACCGCCAACGGCAGGGCGTCGAGCTCGGGCGTGACGGCGGCGAAATAGGTCCCGTCGGCGGCTTTCTGGAGGCGGACGAACTGTTTGAGACGTTCCCGCTCGTGGGAGACCTTGAGCGCCAACTGGAAAAGGGACTTCATGTCGGGATCGGCCTGGTCGGCCACGACGCCTCCGCCCTCGTCGAAAACGCGGCGCAGACAGCGCAGCATCAGCAGGTCGCCCTGCGGCTGCTCCCCGTGCCAGGCATAGACGAACATCGAACGGGTGCGGGCGGTCAGCCGCCGTTCCAGTCCCCGCCACACACGGCCGGCATGCGCCTCGTCGGTCGCAACGTCGTGGACGCGCTCCGTAAAAAGCGGTTCGGGTTCCCCGGGGCCGATCAGTGCATCGGGGAACAGACGCAGCGAATAAGCGTCGAACAGCGCAGAGAGCAGTCCATCGAAGGATTTGTCGTAACGAAAGACCAGCATGGCGTCAGAACAGGGTCAGCTGTCCCTCGTTTTTGTCGGATTTCCGCCGCTGCGGAGCGGTCAGCAGGCGGCGCACCTGCTCGGGGCGCAGTTCGTTGACGCCCTGCCCCGCAGTAAGTTCCCGGCAGCTGATGAAATACTGCGCCTTCTTCATCACCACGCCGATCTGCCGCAGCGACTGCTGCGTCAGCGTCCGGTAGCGGCGCGAGGAGACGATCAGCCGGGCCGACTTGACCCCGATGCCCGGCACGCGCAGCAGAGCCTCGTAGTCCGCACGGTTGACATCGACGGGAAAAAACGCGGGATTCCGCAAAGCCCAGGCCAGCTTGGGGTCGATGTCGAGATCCAGCCGGGGCGTCTGCTCGTCGGCGATCTCCTCGGCGCGGAACCCATAGAAACGCATCAGCCAGTCGGCCTGGTAGAGCCGGTTCTCGCGCACGAGCGGCGCCTTGTCGAGCGCCGGAAGCCGCTTGTCGTAGGGATTGACGGGAATGAAGCCCGAGTAGTAGACCCGCTTCATCGTGGGCCGTCCGTAGAGGGCCGACGAGAGCAGCAGGATGTCGCGGTCGCTCTCGTCCGTGGCCCCGACGATCATCTGCGTGCTCTGCCCGGCAGGAGCGAAGCGGGGCGCATGGCGGAAGCGCGTACGCTCCTCGGCGCTCTGGAGCACCCCCTGCTGGATGTAGCTCATCGGGCGGTAGATGCTTTCGTAATTCTTGTCGGGAGCCAGCAATTGCAGGTTGCGTTCGGTCGGGATTTCGATGTTGACGCTCATGCGGTCGGCGTAGCGTCCGGCCTCGGCCACCAGTTCGCGGCTGGCACCGGGAATGCTCTTCAGATGGATGTACCCGTTGAAACGGTGCACCGTGCGCAGGTCGCGGGCCACGCGGACCATGCGCTCCATCGTATAGTCGGGATCGCGGACGACGCCCGACGAGAGGAAAAGCCCCTCGATGTAGTTGCGGCGATAGAACTCGATGGTCAGTTCGGCCAGTTCGCCCGGCGTGAAGGCGGCGCGCGGAATGTCGTTGCTGCGGCGGTTGATGCAGTAGGCGCAGTCGTAGATGCAGACGTTGGTGAGCATGATCTTCAGCAGCGAGACGCAGCGTCCGTCGGCCGTGAAGGAGTGGCAGATGCCCCACCCCGCGGCGCTGCCCACCCCGCCCGCACGATGCTTGCGCGTCACGCCGCTCGAAGCGCACGAAACGTCGTATTTGGCCGACTCGGCCAGCACCTTGAGTTTTTCGAGCACCGTCTCCTTCATGGCGGCAAGTTATCGCTTTTTTCGGGAAAAACAGAGGTCCCGCGGGTAATTTTTCGCTCTTTTTCCCGATGTCGCTGGGCGTGTGGAAAATAGGGAAAAACAAAAAACGGGGCGGTAAAAACCGCCCCGCTCCGTATGGTATGGGGAGAAACGCTCTCCCGGAGATCCGTTCTGAAATAAAATCCGGAATTAGTACCGGTTGCGACCGTAACCGCCGCCGTTGCCGCCGTAGCCTCCGCCACGGTTGCCGCCGTAACCGCCTCCGCGATTGCCGCCGTAGCCGCCCGAAGAGCGCTCCTCGCGGGGACGAGCCACGTTGACCGTGATCGTCTGACCCTCGAAGCTGGTTCCGTTGAGCTGGTCGATGGCCTTCTGACCCTCTTCCTCATTGGGCATCTCGACGAAGCCGAAACCGCGCGAACGGCCCGTCTCCCGGTCGGTAATAACGTTAGCCGACGCTACTTCGCCGAACTGCATGAATAAATTTCCTAAGCCCTCACTGCTCGTGCCCCAGCTCAGATGCGAAACATAAATGTTCATTCTCTTGATAAGTTAATTAAAAAAGTGTTATTTGTTACTGATAACTATTCGTACTGCATTCATTCCCCGCGTGCCGCGTTCGAGTTCGAACGTCACCCGGTCCCCTTCGGCAATGCCCGCCGGGGCGTTGGTGATGTGAAAAAAGTATTTCTCGGAACCGGCGGCATCCTTGATGAAGCCGTAGCCTTTGGATGCGGTGAAATATTCCACCCGGCCGCTCATCGGCTCCTCCTCCTCGATTTCCGACTGTCTCGGGACCGAAATTTCGATCTGCGAGGCGTCGATCTCCTCCTTGGGCTTCACATCCTGCGGGGTCGTGTGAAGGACGCCGTTTTCGTCGACATACGCCAGCATGTCCTCGAAACTGCGGCTCCCGCCGCTCAGACGCTCCTCCTTTTTCTTCTGCTTGTCCTGACGTTTGGTCTGCTTTAATTTCTCTCTTTCTCTCTTTCCCGATGTAATTCGTTTGGCCATTTATCAATTATTTTTTTTGCAAATACCGAAGCGCACAAGGCGCACCGCTCCCAACAAAAGAGCAAGCTAATGAGGTCGATTTTGAGAATGGGGGGGGAAACCGCGATGGACTGCGGGATCAAACACTTACAAAGAAAGATTCAAAACAAAACTCGATTGTTTGGCAACAAAGATACACATTTTATTCCAGAAATCCTATTTTTTCGGATTTTATCTCTTCCGCCGCATCTTTTTACCCGCCGAAAGTCCTCTGCCGCCCCCGTATTTCAAATTCGTTTCAGATTTACGCCCCAACTTTGCATCGCGGTTCTCCGGACTCTGCATATTTTTTGTACTTTTGTCCGACACGCAACCGAAAGAGAATTAACAGAAAGATACGATGAAAAAATTCCCGATCCTGCTCCTGCTGACCGCCTGCTGGTCGCTGGCCGCGGCACAGGAGAGGCCGCAGGTCCCTGCGGCGCAGAAACGCAACCTCCGCACCGAAATCATCGTGGCCGATTCGACCGGCGAACTGCTGGCACAGCTGCGCAACATGCCCAACATCGAGATCGGCAAGGGCATCACCTTCCGGCCCAAAAACGACTGGTTCGAACTGACGATGCGCTTCCGCATGCAGAACCTTCTGGCGCTGTCGTTCGACGACGACTTCACGCTCACCAAGACCGAGGCCCGCGTCAAACGGCTGCGGCTGCGCTTCGACGGTTACATCTATTCGCCCAAACTGGTCTACTCGGTCCAGCTGGGATTCACCTCCTACGACACAGAGCCGCTGCCCGACGGCGACATGAACATCGTGCGCGACGCCATCGTCTACTACGTGCCCAACGCCACCTGGAACATCGGCTTCGGGCAGACCAAGATCAAGGCCAACCGCGCGCGGATCAACTCGTCGAGCGCCCTGCAATTCGTCGACCGGAGCATCGTCAACAGCGAATTCAACCTCGACCGCGACTTCGGGTTCTTCGGCGAATACAACATGCGCCACGGCGAGGGCTTCAACCTCTCGGCAAAGGGCTCCGTCACGCTGGGCGAAGGCCGCAACTGGGGCAGTTCGCCGACCGGAGGGCTGGCCTATACGGGGCGTCTGGAACTCTATCCGCTGGGACGCTTCAAGTCGAAGGGCGACGTCATCGAGGGCAACTACGAATTCGAGGAGCGGGTGAAGATTCTGCTCGCCGGAGCCTACTCCTACAACCACAAGGCCTCGCGGCTGAAGGGTCAGCGGGGAGCCGTGATGCCCGGCGACGCCACACGCAACCTGGGGTCCTATTTCGTCGATTTCATCCTCGAATACCGGGGCTTCGCCTTCTACACCGATTTCATGGGCCGTTCGTGCAGCGACCCGCTGTTCAGCCCCGAAACCGGAGCCTTCGTCTACAACGGGCAGGGTCTCAACGTGCAGACCAGCTACCTGTTCAACAAAAAATGGGAAATCGCCCTGCGCAACTCGACGCTGTTCCCGGACAGCGAAGTGCAGCCGCTGGCCGGATACCGCAACTGGAACCAGACCACGCTGGGCATCACGCGCTACATCATCGGCCACAGCCTCAAAGTGCAGGCCGACATGTCGTACAACACCCGGAGCAGGTCCATAGACCCCAATTACAACCGCTGGGAGATCCGCTTCCAGCTGGAGCTGGGGCTTTGACGGAGAGAACAGGCCGTCCGAAAAATCCGTCCGAAAAGTCCCCCGAAAAAAGTCACCCCTGCCGGAAGCTCTCCGGCAGGGGTGAAATCGTAAAAATCAGACTTCTCGGGCGACACCTATATATATTACAGGATTTTCAGGGCAATCTGCGCGCACGCCTCGGCATCGGCCAGCGCGTGGTGGTGGTTTTCGAGTTCGAAGCCGCAGGCGGCGGAGACGGTGTGCAGCTGATGGTTGGGCAGGCGGCTGCCGAAGGTGCGGCGCGAGGCCCGACAGGTGCAGTAGAAGGTATAACCGGGCCAGGGCATGCCGTACAGTTCGAAGACGGCCCGCAGGCAGCCTTCGTCGAAGGGCGAGTTGTGGGCCACGAGCGGCAGCCCCTCGATACGGGGTTCGATTTCGCGCCACACCGACGCGAAATCGGGGGCATCAGCCGTATCTTCATAGCGCAGACCGTGGATGGCCGTCGTGAAATGGCTGTAAAAATTGGGACGGGGACGGATCAGGCGGTAAAACGTATCGACCACCTCGCCGCCGCGCACGACGACGACGCCCACCGAGCAGACGCTCGTGCGCTTGCCGTTGGCCGTTTCGAAATCTATGGCTGCAAAATCTTTCATCGTATCGGTATATGCGTGCTGCAAATATACGCATTTCCGCGTCGGAGCGTACACCCCGAGCGAAAAAACTCCGTGTTTCGCCGACAAGAGGCCCCGTTCCGATCAGGTCCCGGAAAGCTCCGCGGCATCGTCCCCGAGACCGATGGACTGCACCCGCTGTTCGAAATCCCGCTCCGGAACGAGCGAACGCAGCCGCATGCGCGAACGGTAGCTGTACACCGTATTGACCGAACAGTGCAGCAGTGCGGCGATGGTCGCCGTGTCGGTGATGCCCAGCCGGACCAGCGCGAAGATGCGCAGTTCGGTCGTGAGGCTTCCCGGACGACGGACCCCGATGCGCGCATCGTCGGCGAGCAGACGGTTGAACTCCCCGATGAACGAGGGGAAAAGCCCCAGGAAGGTGGTGTCGAAATTGTGGTAGAACTCTTTCAGTTCGTCGCTCCGGACATCGGTTCCGGCGTACTCGCGGCGCAGCTCGTCGGAACGGCCGTCGCGCAGCATCCGGCCGACATGACGGTAGGTGTCGGCCAGTTTGTAGATATATTCGGAGATCGTCTTCAGGAACCCGCCGATATAAACCTCCTTGATGCGGTTGGCGTCGGCGATGCGGATGTTCTGCCGGCTCAGGTCGGCATTGGTTTCGCGCAGGCTCGCAGCCAGCTCGGCCAGTTTTCCGTTCGACTCGCGCAGGGTCTGCTGCACGGCGTTGAGCCGCCGGTTCTGGCGCAGGACGAACAGCACGCCTCCGATTGCCGAGAGGGCGAAAAGAAAGGCCAGAAGGATCAGCGCGACGTACATCGCGCGCAGACGGGCATTGCGCTCGCTGTACGCCTGCTCGATCTGGGGCAGAATCGCCATGTCGCGCCACGAACGGATGGGCGAATTGTAGGCCTGCGTGTCGTTGATCGCAACGCGGATACACCGCATCGCCCGTGCGGCGTCGCCCCGGCGCAGCAGCTCTTCGGCCACGCCGCCCAAGGCGCCGTAGTCGCGGACCGCCCCCTGCACATCGGCCATGGCGGCGTGCACGAGCCATTCGAAACGAGCCGCTTCGTCGCCCCGGAACCTTTCGGTCTCCGAACGGTAGAACGCCGCCCGAGCATAGTCGTGCGACGCGGGCGGAGCGCATGCCAACGCACTGTCGCAGGCCGCGGCGGCACGGTCGTAATCCCCTTCGTCCACGGCGACGAGGTAGGCGAAATAGAAACGTTTCGAGATGTCGCCGGTGGTTTCCAGCGCACGGCGGGCGTAGTACTCCTCGCAGGCCCGAAACCGGTCGCGCTCCGCCCCCGGCTCGCTCTGGCTGCGGCACTCGCGGTTCTGGCGATGCTGCGCGGCATAATAGGCCGCCTGCGTCGCACGGCTCATATGCAGCGTGTCGGTCACTCCGGCCAGCACCCGGTCGGCTTCGAGGAAGCGGCCGTTCATGCTGTAACACATCGCCATGACCGATTTGGCGCGGATCGTCAGGTCGGCATTCCCTGCCCTTTCGGCCAGCGCGACATTCCGGCGCAGGTAGGCGATCGTCGAGTCGCTCTGGTAGGCGAAATAACGCTCCGCGATCTCCGCCGTGACGGCATAACGCGCCCCGAACCCGAGGGTGTCGCCGCGCAGCAGGGATTTGAGCGAGTCGAGGCGCGCTTCGTGGCGGAGCAGGAACTCCTCGCGGCGGTCGAGCAGACCGTCCAGGCGGCGAAGCAGCGTATGTATGTCCGAAGGTTCCCCGGCACGCAGACCGGATGCGGAGACGACGAGAAAGGCCGCGAAAAGGAGAGGCAGTTTTTTCATTTCAGGCAACGGATTTGCACAAATATAACGATAAAAAGCATGCAAAAGCAAATTATCGGACCTGTTTTATTTGTATAATTCAACGCCATCCGAAACATCAATCAACTGGTTTTCAGAAAACTGACAGTTCATATCGTTTATATTTTTCCGAAGAGCCGTTCCGGCGGGCCGTTCATGCGCTAACTTTGCAGAAGACAGAAACGCAAACCAATTCAAAAAACGATGAAAACCTCCGTAAAACTTTTGCTCGCCTTCGCAACGGCAGCCGCGGCGATCGCACCGGCCGCCGCCCAGCAGGTCGTAGCGTGGGACGAGGCCTACCGGCAGGCCGACGCCCGGATCGCACAGCTGACCCTCGACGAGAAGATCTCGTTCATGCGCGGCTACTCCTCGTTCTTCTTCTACGGCGTGCCCGAGAAAGGCATGCCCTACATCTATCTCTCCGACGCCACGCAGGGCGTGCACATGCGCGACAACCTGTCCGACCCGACGATGGTCCGCCAGCTGGAGCGTTCGACGGCCTTTCCGTGCCCGATCTCCCTCGCAGCGACCTTCAACCCGTCGCTGGCCTATCGTTATGCCGAAGCCGTGGGCGAAGAGTGCCGCGCCGGAGGCATCGAAGTCCTGCTGGGTCCGGGCATGAACATCTACCGCAACTCGCAGAACGGACGCAACTTCGAATACATGGGCGAAGATCCGCTGCTCGCCTCGGCGATGGTCGCCGAGTATGTGAAGGGCATGCAGTCGACGGGAACCGTGGCGTGTCTGAAACACTTCATCTGCAACGAGACGGAATTTTACCGCCGCCGCTCGAACTCGATCGTCGACGAACGGGCGCTGCACGAACTCTACCTGCCGCCGTTCAAGGCCGGCATCGACGCTGGCGTGGGTTACGTGATGACCTCCTACAACCGCCTCAACGGCGAGTGGGCCGGGCAGAACGCCGACCTGATCCGGCGCATCCTGCGCGGCGAGCTGGGATTCCGGGGCTGCGTGATGAGCGACTGGTCGTCGGTGAACGACACGGAGAAGGTGGTCAAGAGCGGCCAGAACGTCGAGATGCCGGGCCGCAAGGAGTTCTTCGGCGAGGTGCGCGCGCTGCTCAAGGAGGGCCGCATCACCGAAAAGGACATTGAGAAAATGATCCGCCCCAACATCGCCACGAGCATCGCCTTCGGACTTTACGACCGGGAGAAGTACGTTCCCGCCCTGCTGGAGAAATTCCCGGCGCACAAGCAGACCGGCTACGACGTGGCCGCCGAGGGCATCGTACTGCTGCGCAACAACGGCATCCTGCCCCTCGCCGAAGGCCGCAAAATCCTGCTGACGGGACGCTTCACCGAGCAGATTCCCCGCACGGGAGGCAGCACGTCGTCCTCGGCCGAGGTGCTGGGCTACGACAACGTGACGCTGACCGCGGCGCTCCGCGAGGTCTACGGCGATGCGGTCCGCGTCGTCGAAAAACCCTCCCGCGAGGAGCTGGCCGCCGCCGACGTGGTGCTGCTCTCGACGGGCACGATCGACGTGGAGTCGTTCGAACGCCCCTTCGCGCTGCCCAAGGAGGAGGAGGCCTTCATCCGCACGGCCGTCGAGTCCAATCCCAACACCATCGTGCTGGTCAACTCGGGTTCGGGAATCCGCATGGGCGGCTGGAACGACAAAGCCGCGGCGGTGATCTACGGCTGGTATCCGGGCCAGAGCGGCTTCACGGCGCTGGCCGACATTCTTTCGGGCAAACTGTCGCCCTCGGGCAAACTGCCCATGACCATCGAGAAGGAGTTCAACGACTCCCCCGCCAAAGGCACGATGCCCGCCGGCGCGGAGTTCTACAACAAGGCGCCCCGCGCCTACAACGAACGCCTGATCCAGCTCTACGACATCGACTACAAGGAGTCGGTGCTGGTCGGCTACCGCTGGTACGAGACCAAGGGCATCGCACCGCTCTACCCCTTCGGATTCGGACTTTCGTACACCACGTTCGAGCTTTCGAAACCCCGCGCCCCGAAGGCGTTCCCCGCCGACAAGCCGCTGAAAGTGAGCGTCACGCTGACCAACACGGGCGATCGCGAGGGCGCGGAGGTCGTGCAGCTCTACGTCACGGAGAACGCCCCGACGGTCCTCCGGCCGAAAAAGGAGCTGAAAGGCTTCCGGAAAGTGACCCTGGCCCCCGGCAAAAGCGCCGTCGTGGAGTTCGAACTCGACCGGCAGGCGCTGGCGTTCTGGGACACGCAGTCGCGCGGCTGGAAGGTCAACCCGGGCGAATACACCCTTTCGCTGGGAACCTCGTCGGCCGACATCGCCGCCACGCTGCCCGTCTCGGTGAAATAACCCCGCAGCGGCAAGAAAGGACCGCATCCGCGGAGAGTTCACTATTGACTATCGTAAACGAGGTTTCGGTTTCCAGGCCGTCGCCTCGTTTACTTTTTTTGCCTTTCATTGCGCATCATGCTGAATGACAACATGCAGTCTCTCGCCTTCTCGCCCATTCCCGAACAGAATCCGATCGAAGCATACGGCAATATGCTGCATTCGGACGGATTCATCTCCGTTTCCGGCATAAATCGCCGAAAAATTTGCCGGCCCCGTATGAACCGTTAATTTTGTATATGGATTCAGTTTGTCGGAATGCGTAAATCGGTATTCATACTGCTAACGGTTTTCATGGCCTGCCTGCT
>ERZ1106944.552-NODE-552-length-19354-cov-3.669568_pt1 | contig 19354 bp, 18 predicted proteins | sample MGYA00403672_ERZ1106944 | MGnify/ENA primary metagenome ERZ1106944 (study PRJEB35170, sample SAMEA104062454) | human gut metagenome | biome: human gut; feature: human-associated habitat; material: faeces | place: Denmark | collected 2012-10-16 ...
CCCCTTGCACAAGGCGAGGATGCAATCCAACTGCTGCGGAGTGAAACTCTGCGTCCCGGCAGGCGGGGCCGTCGTTTCGCATCCTATGTCCATCACCTCTTCGATCGCAGCTTCGCGCGTCAGGGTGTTCTCTTCCTCCGCGGTGAGCGCCGTAGGTTCCTTATGTATCCACCCCTGAACGGTCGCTTGCACAGCGCGATGTTCCTTATCGCTGTCGTTTGCCGGTACAAATGTATGGTCGCTTTTGTCTGAATTGTTCCCCTTGCGCCGGGTGTGGCGTGACGCGGCGCGTGCTGGCGTCCGCTGACCGGCGCCGTAGTCCCGGGTAACGACCAGCGCATCGTCTTTAGGGGTAACGGCCGCCGTCCGACGCCTGCGGCGGCGCGGCGGGGCGAGGCGGTCGGCTCTCCGCCGAAGCCAACGCGCCAGCGCCCGGTACGTCGGCCCGAAGCAAATTTCGCCCAACTCGCCCCGGAAGAGGAATTTATCCAGAAACAAATAGCAGAACAGCACGAGGAACAGCACGACGAGGGCTTCCGTGATTTTCATAACGGGTGTCATCCTTATAGAATTTTATTGAGTCCTTTGGAGCAGAGCGACCGTATTTCCGTCCGGTGCCGCTCGAAGTGCTGTTCCAATACGTTGTCGATGAAGTTTCCGACCGTAAAACGCCGGTTGCCCGCAACGCCCACGAGGGTCGTGATCTTGCGGTGCAGCCGCCGGTCGATATAGACGCATTGCCGGGCTTCGGAAGGAGTATTCTTCAGAAACCGCGACGCATAGTCTTCCGCATCCGAACGCCTGACACGCGGCTCCGAAGCAGACGCTTCCGTCGGCTCCGGGGCTATGGCATCTGACGCCGAGGCAGCCGGTTCGGGGCCGGCCATCAGGCTGCGCAGGTATTCTTCGTCGAGCTCCTGCCGGACAGGTACTTTCCTACTCATGGCTCGGAAGTTTCAGTACGGCGCAGATCTCCGTCATCAGGCGGTCGAAACCGCACTCGGCGACGAAAGCCCGGTCGGGCGGCAGCAGCGTACACCGGTACACCGGGCCGCCCGTTTCCTGAATATCCTTGTTGAAGTTGCTCCGCACGGGAATATGCGTGCGCAGATGCCGCAGCCCCAACTGATCGAGGACTTTCTCGTACTGCTCATAGAGCGGCGTCCGTTCGCGGCGATCCACCAAGTTTCAGAACAGGAACAACTCCCGAAGATGCGCCCGTCCCGTCTTGATCAGACGGTCGTTGAGAACAGAGGCAAAATTGAGCGTGCTTTCCAGTACAATGCGGTCGGCTTTCATCGGGATGAAGAGGTAGTCCAGTTCGACGATCGTGGAGAGGACGCCTTCGTTGCCCACCGTTCCCGGAAGGTCGAACAGCACGACATCGTATCGTTCTTCGGCGACGGCGGCCCATTTCCGCCATTCCGACATCGCCTCGGAAGGTTTGCAGCAGAGAATACGATAAGGTTTCACCCCTTTGTTCTCGGCGAGCGAAACGAGGAGTTTGCCGTAGATCGCCGAAGATTGCACGACGGCCTTGTCGCGGTTCGAGAGTTTGAGGATGGAGTGCTGCGGGTAGTCGCAGTCCACCACCGCGACGCGGATGCCGTGCAGGTAGTGCAGCCACGAGGCGGCCAGTACTGTGAGGGTCGATTTGCCGACGCCACCTTTCTGGGAGGCGAAAGCGATGCATAACGGGTTCTGTTCCATACGAGAATAATTAAGCGATTAATATTTAACTTGTTTCGATACGCGGATACGTACTTGCGTATTCACGTATCTTCGGCGATTCATACGCCTTTGCGGATTCACATACTTTTGTCGGCAGATACGGATATAAGCTGTCACATACGAACTTCGGCATCTATGCAGACATCTATATCCGTATCCGCATAGCCGCGTAATGACGGAGGTACGGGAGTAAGAAACTACGCGGGCAGGTAGATTCGTAAGTACCGATCCGCGCACAAAGAAAATGAGAAAACGCCCCCGTTCGGCGGCTCCGAAAACGGGTGGCGCCCAAAGGCGCGTATCGGCGTCCGTTGGCAGGTATATATCTGATACAACATAAAATAAAACGCTCTACCTTTGCCTCCGAAAGGAGTAATCCCGCCGCGACGCCGAAGGCACGCACCTTCATCCGGCCCCTGGCCGGATTTCTATATGCGCCCGCATATAGCAAGGGGTACTTTCAGCCGCTCGGAATATTCCGAGCCGCCGAAAGTGCTGCCGCAACCTGCGGCGCGGCGGACGGTTACTCCCGAGTCGTAACCTCAAAACACCGATGCCCTATGGATGCTGCCGATAAACCGACCTCCGCTGCGGGCCGCAAAGCCCTCGACGACCCGCGCATACACCGCTATTACGTTCGCCTGACAAGCGAGCAGAACGAGCGTTTCCTGCGCATGTATGAACACTCCGGGATGAAAAATAAAGCCGATTTCATCTGCCACCGCATCTTCGGATGACCTTTTACGGTCGTCGTTCGAGACAAGAACACCTACGATTTCTATGTCCGGCTGACGGGATTTTACGCCCAGTTCCGGGCTATCGGGGTGAACTACAACCAGTGCGTCAAAGCCATACACACGACCTTCGGCGATAAGAAAGCGTTGGCCTATCTCTACCGTCTGACGCTCGAAACGCAACGGCTGGAACAACTCGTGAAGACGGTCGTCGAACTTACGAAGGAGCTGCTGCAATGGTGCCGAAAGTAAACTCCGGGGCCAACGTCTACGGCGTACTTCAGTACAATCGCATCAAGGTCGAAGCCGGCGAAGGCCGGATATTATACATGCAGGGAATACCCGAACGCAGCGACGGCAGATTCAGCATCGAGGAGTGTGCGGAAGCCTTCGGGTACTACACGGCGCTCAATCCCCGTGTCCGAAAACCGGTCGCGCATTTCTCGCTCAACCCCTCGCCCGAAGACCGGCTTTCGGAAGCACAGCTCACGCAACTTGCCGCCGAGTTCATGGAACGTATGGGATATGGCCGCCAGCCCTACGTCGTCTTTCTGCACGAAGACATCGCACGGCGACACATGCACGTCGTCTCGGTGAGGGTGGACGAGCAGGGCCGGAAGATCGACCACAACAACGAACTGCGGCGCGCCATGGCGGTTTGCAGGAAGTTGGAACACGAGTACGGCCTGCATGTGCCCGAAGACGGCGGCGTGCAAACAGAACCGGAAGAATTGCGCCGGGTCGATTACCGTCGAAGCGATCTGAAGCATCAACTGCGCAATGTCGTGATGACGCTCAAGCAGCAGTACGGATTCCAGTCCCTCGCGGAGTTCAATACGCTGCTCGAACGCTACGGCCTCGCAGCCGAAGAGATCCGAGGCGACGTGCGAGGCAGACCGTATCGGGGGCTCGTTTACCGCGTGCTCGATGACGACGGGCAGCGCACGGGGGCGGCGGTCAAAGCGTCCCGGCTGGGCGATTTTTTTGGATGGAAGGCGCTGGAAGAAAAATTCGACGCCTCGAAACAACGGCTTCGGCAACATCCCGAAACGCTCGACCGCACACGCCGCGAAATCGACCGTGCCCGAAGCGGAGACCGCAACCGCAAGGAGTTCACGGCCGAACTTCGGGAGAACGGTATCGACGCTGTTTTCCGGGAGAACGACGCCGGGCGGATTTACGGCGTCACCTTCATCGACCGCACGACACATCAGGTGTTCAACGGCTCCCGGCTCGGAAAGGAGTATGCGGCCAACGCTTTCGAGGCGTGGTTCAACGGTCGGGAGCAAGAGTCATCCACACCCATGCCGGAAGAGTTACGGCCGTTGGCACCCCTCGAACCGCCCCAGCCGGAACCATCTTCGGTCGAAGAGTTCGAGGAGTATATCGAGACCCACTACGTTTCGATGCCCGACGTAATGGGCGAACTCATGGAATATACGCCAGAGAAGGAGTGGGAAACAGCTCCCGAATACCGGCTCTTTCCGCGCAGGAAGAAGCGGCGGCGGAAAATCCGGAAAAGAATTTAACAACCTCAATATGTTACGATCATGCAAGAAGAAGACGATCTGCGCGGCTTGGCCAAAGTCGCGGATTTCATGCGGGCGATCAGCTTTCTGTTTCTCGCCATTCACATCTACTGGTTCTGTTACGAGTGGTTTGCGCAGACGGGATGAACGATTTCCGTCGCAGACCGCATCCTGCAAAATTTCCAGCGGACGGCTGCCTTGTTCTCATCGCCGCTCTGCACCAAACTCTTCTGCACGGTATTTCTCGCATTGTCGTGCATGGGAAACCGTGGCGTGAAGGACGAGAAAATATCGTGGAAGCATATCGCCGCGGCAGGCGGCATCGGCATACTGCTATTCTATGGCAACGGCTGGCTGCTCGGGATGAATGTCGTGACGACCCTGCGGGCGGCGCTTTATACGGCGACGCTGCTGGTGGGATTCCTCGGCATGCTGGCGGCCGGGCTATGGAGCAGCCGTCTGCTGAAAAACCGTATGACGGATGATCCGTTCAATGCCGAAAACGAGAGTTTCATGCAGGAGACACGCCTGCTGAAAAACGACGATTCGTTCAACTTTCCGACCGAGTTCGTCTTCCGGAGACGCAGGCACAGCGGATGGATCAACGTCGTGAATCCCTTTCGGGCGAGTATCGTTTTAGGAACGCCCGGCTCGGGAAAATCCTATGCCCTCATCAACAACTACATCAAGCAGGCCATCGAAAAGGGATATGCGCTCTACGTCTACGACTTCAAGTTCGACGACCTGTCGGTTATCGCTTACAACCATCTGCGCAAGAATCTCAAGGCTTACGGAGCGACGCCGCCGAAATTCTATGTCATAAATTTCGACGACCCGCGCCGTTCGTACCGATGCAATCCGCTCGCGCCGAATCTCATGTCCGACATCACCGACGCATACGAGGCCAGTTATGTCATCATGCTCAATCTCAACCGTTCGTGGATACAGAAGCAGGGAGATTTCTTCGTCGAATCGCCGATCGTGCTGCTCGCGGCGATCATCTGGTTCCTGAAGATTTACGACGGAGGAAAATACTGTACCTTTCCCCATGCCATCGAGCTGCTGAATAAACCCTACGAGGAGTTGTTCACCGTATTGATGGCTCACGAGGAGTTGGAGAACTATCTTTCGCCCTTCGTGGATGCATGGAAAGGTGGAGCCGCAGAGCAGCTGATGGGGCAGATCGCCTCGGCGAAGATTCCCCTCTCGCGTATGATCTCACCGCAGCTCTATTGGGTCATGTCGGGAGATGACTTTACACTCGACATCAACAACCCCGAGGAACCGAAGATTCTTTGTGTGGGAAACAATCCCGACAGGCAGAACATATACGGCGCGGCGCTCGGATTGTATAATTCGCGCATCGTCAAACTGATAAACCGCAAGAAGCAACTCAAAAGCTGCGTGGTGATCGACGAGCTGCCGACGATCTATTTCCGGGGGCTGGATAACCTGATCGCAACGGCGCGTTCCAACAAGGTTGCCGTATGTCTGGGTTTTCAGGATTTCAGCCAGCTAAAGCGCGACTACAGAGACAAGGAAGCCGCCGTGATTCAGAATACCGTGGGCAATATCTTCAGCGGACAGGTCGTAGGAGAAACGGCCCGGACGCTCTCCGAACGATTCGGAAAGATCGTGCAGAAGCGACAGTCCGTGAGCATCAACCGCAGCGATACCTCGACGTCGATAAATACCCAGCTCGACAGTCTTATTCCTGCGTCGAAAATCTCGACGCTCTCGCAGGGCGTGTTCGTCGGGGCTGTGAGCGACAACTTCAGAGAGGAGATCGAGCAGAAGATTTTCCATGCCCGGATCGTCGTGGACAACGACGCCGTGAAAAAAGAAATGGCGGAGTATAAACCCATACCCGCAATATCGTCGTTCCTCGACGCCGACGGACGGGACATCATGCAGGAGAAGATCAAGGAGAATTACCGCCGCATCAAGCAGGATGCGCTCGACATCATCGAAGCCGAGATGAAACGCATAGAGAAGGATGAAAAATTAGCGGAAAAGTTATTAGGGAAAGCCGAATAGATCTGACCGAGTTCATGAAATATGGAGAGCCCAAGGTGCAGTCTGAAATCTTCGACGAATCCGAATCTCGCTATCGCTCATTGAAGAAATGTTACAACGCGGATGCGACGAAAACGGAAAACTCTACATCGGATGGAGCGGACAGAAAATCGCTGCATGAAAAGAGTTCGATCTCGAATCTTCAAACCCTCTGAGCACTTTTGAAGAAACGAATTTTATTCAAATATTCGCTTTTTCAAAAGTGTTTGAATGTACCTCTCGAATCAAATATCGACGAACTCTCGGTACAATTGGAACCGATATGCACTCAAACATTGAAGAAGAAAAAACAATGCGTGAAACATTTTCGCCATTAGGTTTGAGCTATTAGGGATAGAATCCACTGCTTCGGTTTGCAATTTCCTATCTTTGCTGTATTATCATTCCATATGAAGAGCGAAAGGACGGGATATTCAAAATCTAATAGCCTTCTTTTATTTCCCTGCCTTATGTTACGCGGAATTGTATTATTATCCGTATTTTTGCGCTAAAATATTGGCTGTTATGATAATATCTCAAAAGACAATAGAAAAATTACGAGCACTTATTAACGAAGAAACAGAATATCGTTCGGGGCCTAAACTCGTAGCATTTTTCAATAAGTATGGATTTGCCGATTTATATGAACCCGGATTTCCTTCAAGGTGGATATATACTGAATCTAAATTGAAAGAGTTGAATGGCAAACCAGAATTAGATAAGTGCATTAAAGATTTATTTGCACCTGTCAATTTCATTTCTCGATTCTCGGAATTAGATAAATTTATTAGCGATTTTAATCAATATTTGTCTTTCGACGGTTGGCAGGTTGTGAGACAAGGTCAGAATATTACTTTTCAGAAAGCAAAAGGTGTAGATATAGGCAGCGAAAAAAGCAAAGAGGTTCAAACCAATGAAGCAGAATTCTTAAAAGCGGAGTTCAATGATATATCTATATCTTCTTTGCCTGTCGATAGCTGTCTAATACTATATTTGGAAACACGTATAGAAGAAATCCGGCAATGTTTATCAGTTAAAGCTCCTCTCTCTGCTATATTTCTTATAGGTAGTACATTAGAAGGCATATTGTTAGGTGTCGCCAGCAAACATCCCGCAATATATAATAAGGCGAATTCTGCACCCCAAGATACTAAGACAGGTAAACCTCGGAATTTCAGCGAGTGGACGTTAAATAATTTTATAGACGTCTCTTATGAAGTAGGTTTTTTGAAAGAAGATGTAAAGAAATTCAGTCATGCCCTCCGCGATTTTAGAAATTACATACATCCTTATCAGCAAATGTCGATTGGATTTCAACCAGATGAACATACTGCAAGGATTTGTTTTCAAGTGCTGAAAGCGGCTCTTTATCAAATAGAACAAAAATCGAAATCATAGTATTTCGTAGACAATTACATGAATAGAATTATCATCATAGGCAACGGTTTCGACAAAGCACATGGTCTTGCAACCGGATATAGAGATTTTATAGACAGTTATTGGATCAATGTTTCCGGTCATATATTCAGCGGTTATAAACGTTGGCTTGCGGAACAGTGGGGATCAATCATTGACCCGTCGCCTTACGAAGATGAATTTGTCCGATTTGAGGTATTTAGAGACAAACAACATAAAACTTCAGAGCCATCATACCCACAATCGGATTCAACTCCATACGATGAGATTCGAGGGCTGGTTGCGATGTTCAATGATGGGACTAATATAAGGTATGAAGGTTCGGTTCGACTCTCTTTCAGAAATAAATTCTTCGAGCATATTTCCGGTCGTTGTTCTCTCAATAACTGGGTGGACATAGAGAACGAATATTATGGGAAATTGAAAGAGCTGCTTGCGGAAAACGATGCAGTTATTCGGAATGAAAAAGTTCGGGCGTTGAACCGGGATTTCAATGCCGTAAAAAAGCGACTTGAAACTTATTTAGCGGCAGTAGCCCAAGAAACGCAAATAGAGCCATTCCAATCTATTCAAGAGGCATTCGATAGCATAATTGATCCGAATGAAGTTGCTTACGAAAGGCAAAAAGAGATACTTGCTTCAATTACTCGTCAAATGAAACGATCTGAGTTCTCAGTTAGGAGATTATTTCGATTGAGAACATATATGAAAAAGTTTTATTCCCGATTAAAGGGCGAGCCTGCATGGCACTTTGTGCTTAGGCAGTTAAAATTCGACGTTTATCAAAAAAAATACTGCACACCGACTGAAACACTAATTCTAAACTTTAATTATACATCCACCGCAGAACGCTTATATATTGAAAAGCAATATGAAGTAATCAATATTCATGGACAGCTCAATAATGAACGCAACCCGATTATTTTCGGCTACGGCGACGAGTTGGACGATGATTACAAACGGATAGAAAAGCTACAAGATAATGACTTCCTTGAAAATATCAAGTCCGTTCGCTACCATGAAACAGGTTGTTATCGGCAGTTGTTAGGGTTTATTGAATCCGAACCATATCAAGTAATTACTATGGGGCATTCGTGCGGGAACTCCGATCGCACACTGCTCAATACCTTATTCGAGCATCGTAACTGCATCTCCGTAAAAGTCTATTATCATCAGCGAGAGGATGGCACAGATGATTACAGTCAATTAATTAGGAATCTTTCGCGCAATTTCAACGACAAGGCCGCTATGCGAGATAAAGTCGTCAATAAGGAGTTTTGTCTACCTCTCGTTCCTACACCGAAAAAAGTTACGCAATAACCACTCTGAAAAAAATACACTAAAAAACGATGGCGGAAATTTCCGCCGTCATTTCAAGTCTGTACACATTACTGTCGGCGTATCCCATTCCAGCCACACCTTTATGTGGTTCATGTTATACTCGGAGGTTATGACCGCCGTCCGCTCGTCCGTCTGCGTGAACTTTCATAACTGACGATCCACTCTTTGAGCGTTTCGACACCCCACACTGCGGGGTCGTCGAAGATATTATCCAACGTACGGATAGATTCCGCAAAAATGACTATCAATGTTTCCTAATTAGCTGCTGTCGTTTTCATAATTTCAACTCGTTGATAATTAGAATATCGTGTAAAGTCCCGTTACGGAGGTGAAGATCTCCTCCAACATATCGCAATAGACGCCCTCGTAAACTGCGATGTCTTTCGTCTTGACCTCGAAATGTTTGCTGACCGTCATGCGGTAGAACCGCATCCGATAGGTGTCTGTTTCCTTGTCGAGCGTTATGGTCAGACGGTTGGCGGAGGTCTTGTTGCGGGAGAGGTTCATGCGAACCCCATCCCCCAAGTCCATGAAATCGCGGCTTCCCGTCATGGCAGCGAATCGTCTGCCGCCAATTTGCTGTAATATCGTTGTCGCTATCATCGCGCTACCTCCTTATTCGTTTTATGTCGCAATCACTCGTCCCATCTGCGGCGGCACTCCGCCAACGTCGGAGCGACGCAGGAGAACAATTCGCCGTCCATATGTCGGTAGTCGTATTGACAAAACCGCTTCTTCGTCCTGCGGGCGAAGGCTGGGGTGAAATACTCGTGTCGCTCCTCTCCCATCGGGTATACCAACACGCCGTTTACTATCATTCTCGTTTCCATTGTCATAGTGGTTTAAGGGGTTAAAATTCTGCTTTCAATAGTCTGTTTCTGAACTGCTGCGTCGGGTCGCTGACCTTGCGCTGGTGCACCAAAAAATGATGTGCACCGAAGCCGTACACGAAATAGTCGTCGAACAGAACTTTGGTTTTCAGATTCTCGATACCTTGCCGCAGTTCGTTTTCGTCGCTGGCGAGAAGAATCGTGTCTATCAGTCGGAGGAAAATCTCCGCCACCTCGTCGCAATAGGAACAGAATAAAGATTCAATCGTTACATACATAGTCTATCCTTATTAAAGTGTTAATATCCAAACAAAAGTTCCGATGACGGCTGCGAGAGAGACACCGAACAGAACAATGCCCCACACGATTTGCCAAACGCCGCTTATAAGGGCTTCGATCATCCCGACGATGAAATACACCACCCAAAGCACAAGGGTACACGGTACAGCTGCAAGGATGCGTAATGCGGTTTTGAGAATCTTTATCGTTTTCATGGCTGCTGTTTTTTTGAGTTTGATGTGGATTTGAGAGTGGAGGGAGTGAGTTTCTTATCCTAATCTGCCTCTCGTTTATCCGACATTTTTTTTATGCGTCTTTCGGTCGTATCGGTCGTTTCGTTTCAGGGGCTTTTCGGTGTAGAGGTTAGGACGTATGAGGTTTCGACGAAAAATACCTCGCATCGCAGGGAAGATTTTCCGCCGAACCGCAAGGCTCGACCTTGTACGTCCGTGAAGATCTCGTAAACACCTTTGCACCTGCAACGTAACGACGCCACGGGACGATGGAAAGACAGCAAAATGGAGGTAAACGAATTATTAGGCAGATTCGAGAAAGATAAGAATAGTGCTTGCGCTATTCGCGAATAGAGAGTTAAGAGCTTAATAATTTTAGACTCAAACACAATATTATAACTTTTTGTTTTGATGAGATATTTATATCTCGCTATTTTGGGTATATTTGCACAAATAAATAAGAATAGCATTTAATACATGAATAAGATTAAACTTGTGCTTGATAAAAAAGGTATCAAGCAGAAATGGCTGGCTGAACAGTTAGGAAAGAGTTTTAATATGGTTAATTCGTATGTACAGAATCGAACCCAACCAAGTATTGAAACTTTATACAAAATAGCTTCAATCCTTGATGTAGAGGTGGATGAATTACTATATTCAAAAGATGATATAGAACAAAGTAAAAATAAGCAATAATATGGCAACAGCGAATCAATTAAAAGCGCTCGTAAAGAGCCATTTTGAAAATAATAGCGAGAAATTTAATACTGTTGCATTACAAATTGCAGCTCATGAGGCAAAATTAGGGCATACTAATTTAGCTAATGATATACGAAAAATTATTGATGCCGCAAAGAGCAATAAGCCCAAATTGAAAAATATTGATCCTAATTTACAAGGCTTATTCTTAGAAATTTATCCACATGAGCGTTTAACGGATTTAGTCGTAGCTCCGCAAATAAAGAATAGAATAGAAAGAATTATTAATGAATTTACCTATAAAGATAAATTATTTAGACATAACCTTGAAAACGGGTTTGTCAGCAAGTCTTTCGTCAGAGAAGTCGTGAATGTCACCGGCACCGGAAAAACGATGACGGCATCAATAATAGCGAATGAATTGCACTTGCCAATATATGTAGTACTAATGGATAAAATAGTTACGAAATACATGGGAGAAACGAGTGCTAAATTACGACAAATATTCGACTATATAGAAGATGTTCCTGCCGTTTATCTTTTTGATGAGTTTGATGCAATCGGAGGACAACGAGGAAAGGATAATGATGTTGGCGAGATGCGTCGAGTATTAAATTCATTTTTACAGTTTATTGAGAGAGACCATTCTGATAGTTTAATTATTGCTGCAACTAACAATTTGGAATTATTAGATCAGGCGTTATTTAGACGTTTTGATGACGTAATTCATTATCAGCTTCCAAGCGATCTTGAAAAAGTGCAGTTGCTTAAAAACCGATTAAATGGAAATCTTTCACAAAAAGAAATTGATACGATTTTGCCGGAATTAGCTTCTTTAAGTCATGCAGAAATAAATCAAGCATGTTTAGACGCAATTAAAGAATCCGTAATAAATGAGGTTAAAATATCATCCAGCTTGGTTGTAAAGACAATCCAAGAAAGGAAATCGGCTTACAACTTAAAATAATAGCACATGAATAAATACGAGCATATTATTGTCCCTGAATCGATAAAAAGGGCTATTAAATATTCTCCCAGAGGTAGTGGTGGTGGCGGTCTCTCTATACCTATGCGCAATCGACAAGAGCATGCAGAATATTTACAAAGGAAATTTGATGCTGCCAGAGCAGATGACACAAATGTTAAGCAGCAAATGACAGCAATTTCTTTACCTGCGAGAAGTGGGACTTATATCGAATTTGCAGGTGCGCCTGCCTATGACTTAGTATCAAAGAGTTTAGAAGATCAAAAAGCGGGCATCCGATTGTTAAATATTCGGCAGGTAAAAACGGAAGATAATCAGGAACAGTCTTTTGCAACCATCTACATTCCTCATGGAAAAGAAAATAAACTTTTAGAAAAGTTGCATAAATATGCGACGGAAGAGTTGCGTAATGGGAAACCTAAAAACGATGCTCTTTTTCGAAGTATCGAAAATATTAATATAGCTCTTCTAAAAGCATTATGGACTGATAAGCGTGAAGAGTTTCCAACTGATCGCAATGATTGGTATGAGATCTGGATCAGAATTTCCGCAGCCGAAGATATTGGAACTCAGCAGAACAAATTTATAGATTCTCTACGAATTCTCGATATTCGTTTCAAAGAAGATTCAATTTTAACATTTCCCGAAAGGACTGTATTTTTAGTATATGCAAACAAAGATTCTCTGACTAAATTATTAGGCTGTTCAGACCAATTAGCAGAATTGCGAAGTGGACGTGTATTGACAGGATTTCTATTTGATGAGTATAGAGGCGAACAACAAGAATGGGTAGAAGATTTAAGGGAACGAACTCAAATTAACCATAACTCAGATTCTGTTGTCTGTGTATTAGATTCAGGTGTAAATAATGGGCATCCTCTTTTGGAACCTATTATTCCTGAAAGGAATTGTGGTTCTGTTGTCGGAGAAGGTATTGCAGACAGGGATGGGCATGGTACAAAAATGTGCGGAACCGTCATTTATGGCGATATGTCTTCTTGCCTTGCCAGCACCCAGAAAATACAAATTGACAACCAAGTTGGTTCTATTAAATTGTATCCGCATGACCGCCCTAATCCCAAAGAAGCATGGGGATTTTTGACTGAACAAGCAGTTTCAATATCTGAAATTATATTTCCTCGAAAAAACGTCTGCTATTGCATGGCAATAACGGCAGAAGATAGTGAGCAAGGAAAACCGACATCTTGGTCAGGAGCAGTCGATTCAATTGCATACAATAATGGTAAGGCAGGCCGCTTATTTATGGTTTCCGCTGGAAATATTAAGGATATAAATAATTTGGATAAAGAAATTATTGCTGATTATCCAAACAGTCATAGCCTTCGACAAATACAGAATCCTGCTCAAGCTTGGAATAGTTTAACCATTGGGGCTTTTACCGATATAGTAGCAATAGATAGTCCTGATTTGAGAAACTATGATCGTGTTGCACCAAGAGGAGGAATTAGTCCCTTTTCTCGAACATCATCACTATGGGAAAAAGGTGCATTAATTAAACCAGAAGTTATGTTTGAGGGAGGGAATTTATATAAAACCAATGACCCCCAATTTCCATTTGATTCTCATCAAGATTTAGAATTGATGACAACGAATAAGAATTACCAAGTAAGTGGTTACTTTGATACTATTAATGCAACAAGTGCAGCGACGGCGTTAGCTTCAAACTTTGCAGGTAAATTACAAGCTCGGTATCCTCATTTATGGGCAGAAAGCATTCGCGGATTAATTGTTCATTCTGCAAAGTGGACAAGATGTATGGAAATGCAATTTCCAGTAAGAAACAGAGGCGATATGGAGCGAAGATTGCGTCATTGTGGTTATGGTGTACCATCAGAAGAAAGAGCGTTTTATAGTACTGAAAATGGGTTAACGTATGTTGCCCAAGAAATAATACAGCCCTTTATCAAGGAACGAGGAGATGCTTCTCCCAAAATGAATGAAATGCATTTTTTTGAGCTGCCTTGGCCTCGTGAGATTTTAGAGCAACTTGCAGAAACGAATGTCACAATGCGAGTAACCTTATCATATTTTATCGAACCTGCACCCGGAGAGATAGGCTGGAAAGATAAATACAGATATGCATCATGCGGATTGCGTTTTGATGTAAATAAAGAAGACGAAGATCAAACGACATTTCAATCAAGAATTAATAAATTGATTGAAGCTGAAGAAAACGAAGAACGTGGCAAGAATGATTCTACCAGATGGTTAATCGGATCGGACAATAGAAATAAAGGATCTATACATTCTGATGAATTAAATCTTACTGCTGCTCAATTAGCCGCATGTAACTTGATTGCTGTATATCCAATTGGAGGATGGTGGAAAACACGGACTAATTTGAAACAATATAATAATAAGCTACGGTATTCTTTGATTGTATCTTTGGATACGCCTGCCGAAAATATAGATTTATACAATGTCGTTAAAACAAAGATAGAAACTATGATCAACATTCCGGTTGAAGTCGAAATTCCTATAAACTAACGATTTATAAAATACAAATGTAGTTAAGTGCGCTCGTAGAATAACACAAGGCTTTCCCTTAATAGAACAGAAAGCCTTGTGTGTAAAATTGATTTATAAGATTATTTGATATAGTGAAATTTTACCTATTATATTTGCATAGAGTTGTTTGAAGTAGTGCAAAACGGGACAATCCGAAGCAGTTGCTATTTTGCTTAATCATTCCTATCGTTTTTTGGAGCCTGAATCTATGGCTTATCTTCAATGACTTATCCCAAATCTGCATTTTTTAGGCTAAAATATGTCATTTCCCGTCACTCCGCGCCTCTTCCCGCCAGAAGGGGCGCGTTTGGTGTTATGAACTGGAAAAGGTCTTATCTTGCCGGCGGATTTTCACCATTCATTCAATTTACTCATTTAATATTGGCATTATGGCAAGAGAACAAGAAAAGCTATCGAAGGACGTGCTGGCCGTCCTCGACAAAAAGACGAACGATCTGCGTCTAGTCAGCGAAATGAACGAGCAAACGGGAGAGTTCAACACCGTGAGCACGGCTCCGGGCGATCGGCGCAGAGCCCTTTCGTTCGACAGCCGAACGGTTTTGGGAACCTTTTTCGAGAACCTTCGCAACCAATACGGACGCCCGTCCGACCTGGGCTGAAGTTTCTTTCGGATCGGTACCGAAAAACTCGACCGTATCCTCGACTCCATCATCCAAGTCCGTGAAGGCAAAGATCAGGACGGCTCCCTGGCCAAAGAGGTTTCCGACTACGAACTCAACAACGAGGGGCGTATCGCCAAGTTCGCCGACCGCTATAAGTTCGAGGAACGGGAACTTCCGTGGGATCAGATTCAGGCGTTGGGCCTGAACAAAGAAATCCTGCTGGAGAATCAAAGCATGGGTGACATCCTCAAGGGACGTATCCCCAACAAACTGGTGCCGCTCAAACATAAGATGGACGGCCGCTGGGTCGATCTGGGCCTCGGCACGATTTCGCCGATCCGCGACGATGCGGGCAATGTCCAACTCCGTATCTTCACACGTCTGGACGAGCCGCAGTACAAAATATCGCCGTATAAGGAGCTTTTCACGGACAAGGAAATCGAGCGCCTCGAAACCGACGGACATCTGGGTTCCATCAAGAAAATGAAAGATTTTACCTCGGGCCGCGAGTGCGAGTGTTATGTCAGCGTCCATGAGGCGACGAACCGCCTGACGACGCTTCCAGTCGATGCGCTGACGCTCCCCACCCGAATCTACGGCAAAGAGATCGGCGACGACATCGAGGCGCTGCGCTCCGGCAAGGAAATCTTCGTCGAAGACATCCACCTCAAGGATGGCCGGGTCATCTCGGGCCATGCCCGCGTGGACGCCAACCGCGGAGACGTGGTGTTCCGCAACGACAATAATCCGCATCTGCGCATCCACGATACGGTTTTCGGAGTCAAGGTAAGTGCAGACATCCAGGCGAAGCTGGCCAACCACGAGGTCGTCTTCATTCCCGGCATGAAAGTCGGCGGCAAGACGATCAGCACCGACCTTCGTTACAGCGACACGGGCCGGCCCCTGTTCGGCAACAACGCCCGCAATTACCGTTCGCGTCTGGGCGAGGAGAACCCGCGTCCGCGCCAGCGCGTCCGCCGGCGTCTTCCGTCGCTTCCCGGCGCACAACCCAAAGGCATGAAAATCGGTTAGCCATTATGAAACGACACGTAGAAGAGAAAGAGTTGCCGTACTTCGCGGCAACTCTTACCGCTTATTTGCGCGAAAGCCATCCTGAACTGCTCCCCGACAAACACTTCATCGCCGAGCGGAGCGACCATGCGGCCCAGACCTATGAACGTGCCGTTCGCAACGGCAACAGCGTCTACGAGGCTCTGGAACTCTCGAACGCCGTTCTGTACCAAGACCTGCGTTTTTCGAAATACGATGCGATCTTCGAGGTCGTATCGGAATGGTTCCCGGAGGTCGCAGCCCGGCAGCGCACCGCTTTCTGTCTGAAACTGCTTCCCGTCTGCGAAGAGGTGTTCGAGATGTACGACCTGACCGACGACTTCGAGAGCAGCCCGTCCTATAAAAATCTTCTATTGGAACTCACCGGACTCATCCAAACCCACATCGAACTGCATGGCATACAATAAAAGAAAACATCTGGAGGCGAATATCGCCGCCCTGCGTATCGCTTTCGCATCACCGGCAGTACTGTCCCCACAGCAGCGAGACGCCCTGGCTGCGTACAGCGGCTTCGGAGCGTTGAAATGCGTCTTGCAGCCGGCCGCTGCGGACGACGACCTCACGCAATGAAAGACAGACCGGGAACTCTTCCCGCAGGTGAGGGAACTGCACGAACTGCTGCGCCATTATGCCGGCAGCGAACAGCGGTATAAAGACCTCGTGCAGAGCATGCGCAATTCTACGCTGACGGCATTCTACACTCCGCCGGCCATCGTGCGTGCACTCGCCGAGGCGCTCCGGGATGCCGGCGTCGTTCCCCGGCGGTTGCTCGACCCCAGCGCCGGGGCCGGGATTTTCCCTTCGTCGTTCCGGGAGACCGCCGACGGCGAAGTCGAAATCCTCTCTTTCGAGAAAGACCTGCTGACCGGACAAGTGCTCTCTGCACTGGCCCGGGAACGAGAGCAGGTTGTCATCGACGGTTTCCAAACCATCGAATCGGCCTATGACAGTTATTTCGACGTGGTAACGTCCAATATTCCCTTCGGTGATACCCGGATCTTCGACGCATCCTTTCGGAAGAGCGACGACCCGGTTCGACGGCAAGCGCTCAAGGCCGTTCACAACTATTTCTTCATCAAGGGTCTGGATACGCTCCGCGAAGGCGGTATTCTGGCGTTCGTCACCTCGGCGGGCGTCATGGACGCTCCCGGCAACGAACCCGTCCGTCGCTATCTGATGGAGCATGCGCGGCTGGTTTCGGCCGTGCGGCTGCCGAACAACCTCTTTACGGAGTATGCCGGCACGGAAGTGGCCAGCGATCTCATCGTCCTTCAGAAATGGAGCGAAAAGCGGGAGCTTACCCCCCGACGAGCAACGCTTCGTCAGTTCGTCCGAGATCGGCAACGGAATTTACCTGAACGACTACCACCGGGATTTCAAGCACGCGATCCATACGACGTTTTCGCATGAAAAAGGTCTCTATGGACAATCCTCTCTCGTACTGCACTACGACGGAGGCCCGGAACGGATCGCCGAGCGGCTGCGCGGAATCCTCGCACATGATTTCGCAACCCGCCTCGATACCGAACGATATACGCAATATCTCCGTCCACACCATATCCCGCAGGCGCAAACCGTGCCGCCGACCGCCCGGAGGCAAAATCGGGTCGCGGCTCCGCAATCCGTGCCGACACCGGAGCCGGCATCCGTTGCACCGACTCCGGAAGTACCGGCTCCGGCCGCATCGCTTTTCGGCAGCGCTGCCGCCGTTCCGATCGCCCGCCGTCCGCTGGGACAGCGGCGGGCCGGGCGCAGAACGGATACGACCGGCATGTCCGATCTCTTCACGCAGGGGAATCTGTTCGCACAACCGGCGGAGGCAGCGGAGGCTACGGATGCCCCGGCAGCAATCGCTGCGCCGGCTTCGGAGAATAAAGATCCGCGGCCCTTTACCGGCACGATGCTTCCGCACTACAAAGAGCGGTCGTTGGTTCTGTTCGAAGGACAGGTCGGGCGTCTGGGCGGCCTGACACGACAGGGCTGTACGTTCCATCCCGAAGAGCTGGGAACCTTGTCCCGATACCGGGCCGAACGCTATATCCCGCTACGGGATACCTACCAGCTGCTCTACCGGCTCGAAATGCAGAACGAGATCGAATACAAGGGACTGCGGCGCAAACTCAACAGATGTTACGAGAACTTCACGGCTCTGTTGGGCGATCTGAACAAGAAGGAGAATGCCGCCTTCATCCTGAACGATCCCGGCGGGCGGGAGGTGCTGGGGCTCGAACGTTTCGTCGAAGGCCGAAAACAGCTCTCCGACATCCTCCGACGCCCCGTATCGTTCGACCCTTACGAGCTCAAGCACGTCGATACGGCGGCCGAAGCGCTGGCTGCCTCGCTCAACAAGTTCGGACGGGTGGAGTTTCCCTATATGGAGTCGCTCGCATCGCGTTCCCGGCAAGAGCTGACCGACGAGCTGGGCGATCGCATTTTCTACAATCCGATGGTCAAGGGGTATGAAATCCGCGAACGGCTCGCGGCAGGGAATGTCGTCGCCAAAGTCGAATGAATCGAAAATTACCTCAAGGAGAACCCCGACGACGATGCCAGCCGCCGTTCGCTCGCGCTGCTTCGTGAGGCCGCACCCAAACGCATCGAGTTCGAGGAGCTGGATTTCAACCTCGGCGAGCGATGGATACCGACCGATATTTACGAAGGCTTCTGCGAGCATTTCTTTCAGGTGCCCGTATCGGTAAGCTATTCGGCGAAGATGGATGCCTTCGGCATCGAGAACCACGGGTACAGCCCTCTGATCTCCCAGAAATACGTCGTCAAAGGAGACTTCGAGGTCTACGACGGTATGGATCTGCTGCATCATGCCATGCTCAACACGCTGCCCAACATCAACAAGGACGGCGGCAAGGACGAACACGGCAAGACCATCCGGATTCCCGACTTCGAGGCCCGGCAGAAGGCCGACACGCTCATCAGCGAAATCCGGCAGGCGTTCGTCGAATGGCTGCATGCGCAGCCCGACGATTTCAAGGAGCGGCTGACCGATCTCTACAACCGCAAATTCAACTGTTATGTCCGTCCACGCTACGACGGCAGCCATCAGCAGTTTCCGGGGCTCGACCTGCGGGGGCTGGGCATCGAAGACCTGTATCCCAGCCAAAAGGATGCGATCTGGATGATCAAGCAGAACGGCGGCGGCATCTGCGACCACGAGGTCGGTACGGGCAAGACGCTTATCATGTGCGTCGCAGCGTATGAGATGCATCGTTTGGGACTGGCCCGCAAGCCGATGATCATCGGTATCAAAGCCAACATCCACGAAATCGCCCGAACCTTCCGCA
>ERZ1106944.568-NODE-568-length-18735-cov-3.591221_pt1 | contig 18735 bp, 18 predicted proteins | sample MGYA00403672_ERZ1106944 | MGnify/ENA primary metagenome ERZ1106944 (study PRJEB35170, sample SAMEA104062454) | human gut metagenome | biome: human gut; feature: human-associated habitat; material: faeces | place: Denmark | collected 2012-10-16 ...
TTCCGATCTCCGACGCCGAGACCTTCATGGACAACCTCCGCACGATCATCGCCCGGCAGAAGCCGCACAAGCAGCAGCCTTAAAGGCTTCGGAACGAAGGCCCTCCCGACGCTTGTCCGCACAATCACGGCCGCCGGCAGCAACTTCCGCCCCGCACGAAAGAGATCCGGAACACCGGCTGCGAATCAAGCCCTACCTCGGGGTATAGACCACCTTCTTGGTTTCGAAGAACTCCTCGCCGAAGAAGCGCGGAATGTCGTAGACATGCCACCGTTTGCCGGTCAGGGCCAGTTCTTCAGCCAGGTCGCCGCCCTTGAGGTAGAGAATGCCGTTGGGCAGCGCCCCTTTCTGTCCCTTTTCGAGCCGGTTCCAAATCCAGCCGACAAATTCGGGCATGGCCGTCACGGCGCGCGAAACGACGTAGTCGAATCGCTCCGTCAGGGTCTCGACCCGCACGCAGCGGGGCGTGAGGTTCGTAAGCCCGAGGCCCGCCGCAACCCCTTCGACCACGGTTATCTTCTTGCGGATGGAGTCCGCAGCCGTGAAACGGGCCTCCGGAAAGAGGATCGCCAGCGGCACCGAAGGGAATCCGCCGCCGCACCCCACGTCGAGAATCCGCGCTCCGTCGCCGAACGTGCAGACCTTGGCGATGGCCAGCGAATGCAGCACGTGACGCAGGTAGAGCTGGTCGAAATCCTTGCGCGAAACGACGTTGATCTTCGCGTTCCAGTCGGCATAGAGGTCGTACAACGCCGCGAACTGCTCCTTCTGACGCCCGGTCAAGTCCGGGAAATATTTAATTATCAGCTCCAATTGTGAATTATGAATTGTGAATCGTGAATCGTTCATCGCTCGTCGCCCTGGGCGATGAGCCGGCACATCTGTTCGCGGGCGCGGTGTATCTGGGTTTTCACGGTCCCGAGCGGCAGCGAGAGCTTCGCCGCGATCTCCTCGTAGGAGTACTCCTCGAAAAAGCGCATCAGGATCAGCTGCCGGTAACGGGGCGCGAGGTGTTCGAGATAGTGCTCGATCTGCGACCGCTGCTGGAGGTTGATGACGCTCTCCTCGGGAGTCGGGGCGTTCGACGCCGGGGCGGCGAAACGCTCGTCGATCGGCAGGTCGTCCTGGCGGCGGCGCACGAAGTCGATGAACGTGTTGCGCGCAATGGTGTAGACCCACTGCCCGAAGGTGTAGTCCGCACTGTACCGGTGGAGGTTGATGTAGACTTTGATAAAGGTCTCCTGCAACAGGTCGTCGGCATCGTTCACACCGCCGAGCCGCTGCACGAACAACCGGTGGATGGCGTCGCGGTAGCGGTTGAAAAGGTACTCGAAGGCGTCGTTGTCCCCCTTGAGCACCCGGTCGACCAGCTCACGGTCTTCGGCTACGATATAGTCGGCTATCTCCATACGCGGTTGTCACGGCGGAGCAGCATCGCCCCCAGCGCCGCGGCCCACAGCGGGCCGAGCAGGTCGTAGATGAAGTAACGCCCTGCAATGCCGCCCTCGCCCAGCCGCCGCGCGATGCGGCGCACTTCGAACGCCACGACGACATAACGGATGACGGCGAGCAGCAGCGCGGCGAGCTTGTACTCGGGAGGCATGACCGCAAGGGCGCAGACCACCGTGGCGAAAAAGAGCACGCGCGAACCGATCTCCCAGCGGACGAAGGTCTTCACCGCGCGGGGATAGAAGCGGAAGGCCGAGCCGAAATAACGCAGCTGGCTCATCCACCAGCCCATGCCGCCCCACATTTTTTCGCGCAGCGAGGCGCGGGGCGAGAGGATCACGCTCACGTTGTCGCGCGTCATGACCCGCTGCATGAACAGGTCGTCCTCGCCGATGTTCATATTGAGGTGGCTGAAGCCGTTGGCCCCGAAATAGAGGCTCTTGGTGAAGCCGTAGTTGTGGAGCGTCCCGCGGTAGGCGCGGCGCCGCACGGCCCGGGCGATCCAGTCGGCCGAGTGCATCATCCGCCAGGCGCGCATCATGTAGTTCGAAAAGCCCTTCCCGCGCTCCACGCCGCAGTAGCCCACGACGATTTCGCCGCGCATGAACCCCTTGGCCATCAGCGACAGCCAGCGGTCGGTCTGCGGCACGGCATCGGTCGAGGTGAAGACCATGCACTCGTAGTGGGCCGACTTGATGCCCACGTTGAGCGCCATCTTGCGCGAAATCGGGAAACGGGGGTCGAGGTGAATCTTGGTGGTCGTGATCTGCGGAAACGACTGTTTCAGCCGCACGAGGTCCTCGTAAAAATCGGAGTCGTGGCCCACGTAGACGATCACCACCTCGAAATCGGGGTAGTTCTGGGCCAGGATCAGCGGCAGACGCTCCTCGACGAACGAATAGTCCTCCGAAAAGAGGGGTACCACCACCGACACGGGCGGCTCGCGGTCCATCGTCTGCGGACGGCGGTTGTTCTTGTAGCCGGGAATGCGGCCGTAGACGAAAATATAGTAGTACAACTGCACGCCGAGCATCAGGAGCGTCGCCCCCGCGAGGGCCGCACCCTCCCAGCCATAGCATGACAGAATTTGTTCGAAGAGTTGCATATTGAAGAAATATGCGCAAAGATAGAAATATTTTGTGTATTTTTGCCGAATATATGAGTATGAAATTCACCCTGCAACATAAAGACCCTTCGTCGCACGCCCGCGCGGGCGAACTGCATACGGATCACGGCGTCATCCGCACCCCGATTTTCATGCCCGTGGGCACGGCGGCGACGGTCAAGGGCATTTTCCACCGCGACGTGCGCGACGAAGCCCGCGCGCAGATCATCCTGGCAAACACCTATCACCTCTACCTGCGCCCCGGCATGGAGATCCTCGAACGCGCCGGCGGCGTGCACCGCTTCTCGACCTGGGAAGGCCCGATGCTCACCGACAGCGGCGGCTTTCAGGTCTTTTCGCTGGCCGCGTGCCGCAAGCTGAAAGAGGTGGGATGCCATTTCCGGTCGCACATCGACGGCTCGAAGCACCTCTTCACGCCCGAAAGCGTCATCGACACCGAGCGCACGATCGGAGCCGACATTATGATGGCCTTCGACGAATGCCCCCCGGGCGACGCCCCGCGCGAATACGCCGCCAAGTCGCTCGGCCTCACGGAGCGGTGGCTCGACCGGTGTTTCAACCAGTATCACCGGACCAGTCCCAAATACGGCCATTACCAGGCGCTGTTCCCCATCGTGCAGGGATGCACCTACCCGGACCTGCGCGCCCGGGCCGCGGAGAACGTGAAGCAGTACGACGCCGACGGTTACGCCATCGGCGGACTGGCCGTGGGCGAACCGACGGAGGTCATGTACGAGATGATCGAAGTGGTCAACGCCATACTGCCCGAAGACCGTCCCCGTTATTTAATGGGCGTGGGCACGCCGGTGAACATCCTCGAAGGCATCGAGCGCGGGGTGGACATGTTCGACTGCGTGATGCCGACGCGCAACGGCCGCAACGGGCAGCTCTTCACGGCCGAGGGCGTCATCAACATCCGCAACAAGAAGTGGGAGGACGACTTCTCGCCCGTCGACCCCGCGGGCACGGCCTTCGTCGACCGGCTCTACTCGAAGGCCTACCTGCACCACCTCTGCGTCTGCGGCGAGATGCTCGCTGCCGAGATCGCCTCGCTGCACAACATCGCCTTCTACCTGCGGCTCGTGGGGGCGGCGCGCGAGCACATCCTCGCCGGGGACTTCAGGGCGTGGAAGGAGGGAATGGTCGAAAAACTGACACGAAGACTGTAAAGGGACTTTTCCGGACAACCTAATGTAAAGAAAATTATGAAACGAACGATCCAAGTCATCCTGTTCGGGCTGTGGGCCCTGGCGGCCAGCGTCTCCTGTTCGGGGAACAGACCGGCGGCGGCACCTTCGGCGGTCGGCGTTTGGGCCGACAGGGACTGCGAACTGCTCCGCACGGAACGCTTCGCGCTGCTGTTCGAGAGCAACGGCGACACGACGACCTCCCTCCTGCAACGCATGGATGCCACGGACACCGTATTGTTGGGCAAAACCGTATTCACGCCCGACTCGGTGCTCATGCAGTATGTCCACAGGCCCGGAGAAGCGCGGCAGTACGCCGACCCGGGGGCCGTACAGCCCGACGGACGGCTGCGCATCGTGGTAGAGGGCCGGGAACGGATGCTCGAAAAGATAGAAAGCTTCGCGGTCTCCGCTCCCTACGAGATGCTGAAAGCCTCGCCGCTGGAGATCGGCTCCTGCATCCAACAGTGGAGTCTGGGCACGAGATGCCGCTGCGAAAACGGGAGCATCAGTTTCGAAGCGGGTACCAACCGGCACAGTTATACGTTCAACATCGAGCCGGGATTCGTCTATTGCCGGGCCGCCCGCCTACGGTTCAACGAACGCGGCGGACTCTTCGCGCAGAACATCCGCATGATGGCCAACGCGCGGGAACACACCGCCTACATGGCCCCCGACAACCGCGCCGAGAGCGCCGAACCGCTGAAAATCGACGACTCGAAATTCAGCCCCGACCAGTGCGTCTTCGATGAGGACGGCATCTACTGGTCATTCATTCGCTTCGAAGGCGATACAGCTGTCATCCACGGCTGCGGAGAGTTGTACCGATTCGCACGACCTGCGATCGACGATCCGGACCAAACCGAATGGATCGCATTCGAAAAATATTGACAACCGAAGAGATGAAAATGCGTTTTCCGGGGTTCAAGATTCTGGACCGTTACATACTGGGCAAGTTCCTGTCGACCTATTTCTTCGCCATCGCCATGATCATCGTGATCGTGGTGGTCTTCGACTACGTGGAGAAGATCGACGACTTCACGGAGCTGCACGCACCCCTGAAATCGGTCATCCTCGACTACTACCTCAACTTCATCCCCTACTTCATCAACCAGTTCAGCGGCCTGTTCACCTTCATCGCCTGCATCTTCTTCACCTCGAAGATGGCCTACCAGACCGAGATCGTGGCCATGCTCTCGGGCGGCATGTCGTTCCGCCGGCTGATGTGGCCCTACTTCCTCGGGGCGCTGATCATCGCCTCGCTGTCGCTGACGCTCAACCTCTGGCTGATCCCCATTTCGCAGCGGCACATCGTCGCCTTCGAGCAGCAATACATCAAACGCAAGCAGAACACCAAATACGACCGACACATCTACCGCCAGATCGAGCCGGGCATCTTCGCCTACATCCGCGGCTACAACGACGGCGCCCGCCAGGCCTCGTTCTTCGTGCTGGAACGCTACGAAAGCGGCACGATGACCCACTCGCTCGAAGCCTCGGACGCCAAGTTCAACCCCGAGACCAAACGCTGGACCGCCCCGCGCTACACCAAACGGGAGTTCGACTCCGCGGGCACGGAGACCTTCGAGCAGTTCCGCAACCTCGACACGCTGATCAACCTCGAAGCCACCGAGCTGGGCGAGATCAACGACCTGATCCAGACCATGAACATCTCGGAGCTGAACGCCTTCCTGGACCAGCAGCGGGCCAAAGGCTCCGACTCGATCAACCTCATCGAGGTCGAGAAGCACGCGCGCTACGCCTATCCGCTTTCGACGTTCATCCTGACGCTGATCGGCGTGTCGTTGTCCTCGCGCAAGGTCCGCGGCGGCACCGGCCTGCACATCGGCATCGGCACGGGACTCTGCTTCTCATACATCCTTTTCAACCGCTTCTTCGAGGAGTTCGCCAAAAGCGGAACCCTCCCGCCCGGGCTGGCCGTGTGGCTGCCCAATATCATTTACCTCGGCATCGCCGTCTACCTTTACCGGAAGGCCCCGAAATAACCTGCGATCTATGGAGAAACCCCAGAATTACCTGTCCCGGCTCCGGCGGCATCCGCTGCTGTGGAACCTCGCGCTGATCGCGGCGATCATCCTCGCGATGGCCGTCGCCGCGCACATCCTCATGCAACTGGGCACACGCCACGGCGCGCGGCGCACCGTGCCCGACCTCTCGGGCGTTCAGCTCGACCAAGCTCAACGCATCGCCCGCAAGCACGACCTGCAACTGCACATCAACGACTCGCTGTTCGTCCCCGCCTACGAAGGGGGCATCGTCCTCGACCAGCTGCCCGAAGGGGGCGTCGAAGTGAAACCCGGACGCACGGTCTACATCACGATCAACTCCTTCCGTCAGAAGATGGTCCCCGTGCCCTACGTGGCCGGGCGTTCGCTGCGGCAGGCCAAGAACATGCTCGAAATCGCCGGACTGGAGATCGCCGAGCTGGTCTACCGCGCCGACATGGCCACGAACTACGTGCTGGAGGAGTACTGCGAAGGCAAACCCGTGACCCCCACGACCCGCATGGAGGCCGAAATGGGTTCCGGCGTGACGCTCTACGTGGGCGTCGAAGAGGGCTACGGCACGACGATCGTGCCGCGGCTGGTGGGGCTACCGCTGGCGCAGGCCAAGGGGCGCCTCTGGGAACTGGGCCTCAACGTCGGGCGCGTGGACTTCGACGAAGGGGTCAACCTGCTCAACCAGAAGGACACGCGCGTCTACATCCAGACGCCGGGCGCCGAGCGCAGCGCAGCGCTGGGATCGAAGGTCGACCTGCGGCTGACGCTCGACGAAAAGAAACTCGCCCGCTACCGGGCCGAGGCAGAGAAGCAGGCGGCCGTCGCCGCCGAGGAACGCCGGGCCGAGGAGCAGCAGCGGGCCGACTCGCTCGCCCGGACGGTCCTGGAGGAGGCTTCGGCGGAACCCGCCGAGGAGCGGCCCGCAAACAATAACGAGGGATTTTTCGACTGATGACCGACAGACACCCCATCGACGACCCGGAGCTGGACGCCGTTCCGGCGGATGCGGAGGACGAAGAAGAAGCGGGCCTCTACGAACACTTTGCGGTGACGGCCGACAAGGGCCAGACCCCCATGCGGCTGGACAAGTTCCTGACCGTGAGGATGGAGCACTGCTCACGCAACCGCATTCAGGCGGCAGCCGACAGCGGAAACATCCTCGTCAACGGCAAGGCGGCCAAGTCGAGCTACAAGGTCAAGCCGCTCGACCGCATCCAGATCGTGATGCCCTACCCGCGGCGCGAGGTGGAACTCGTCGCCGAGGACATTCCGCTCGACATCCCCTACGAAGACCAATGGTTGCTGCTCGTGGACAAACCGGCCGGACTGGTCGTGCACCCGGGGGTGGGCAATTACAGCGGCACGCTGGTCAATGCGCTGATGCACCACCTCAACAAGCAGGGAATCCCGGCCGAAGAACAGAACCGCGCGGGACTGGTGCACCGCATCGACAAGAACACCTCGGGGCTGCTGGTGATCGCCAAGGACGAGCAGACCCACGCGCGGCTGGCCAAACAGTTCTTCGACCACACGATCCAGCGCCGCTACGTGGCTCTGGTGTGGGGCAATTTCGACGAGGACGAAGGGACCATCACGGGCAACATCGGCCGCAGTCCCAAGGATCGGCAGAAGATGTTCGTCTTCGCCGACGGGTCCGACGGCAAGCACGCCGTGACGCACTGGAAGGTGCTGAAACGCTATGGTTACGTAACCCTCGTGGAGTGCCGTCTCGAAACGGGGCGCACCCACCAGATCCGCGTCCACATGGCGTGGATCGGGCACCCGCTGTTCAACGACGAACGCTACGGCGGCGACCGCATCCTCAAGGGCACGACCTTCGCCAAATACCGGCAGTTCATCGAAAACTGCTTCGCGGTGATGCCGCGCCACGCGCTGCACGCCCGCCTGCTGGGCTTCGAACACCCCGCAACGCACGAAAACGTGCTGTTCGAAAGCCCGCTTCCGGCCGATTTCCAGTCCCTGCTGACAAAATGGAATATTTACACTTCAGCGGCAATTCCGGTCGCGATGCGACAAGCCCCTCCCGAGGGAGGGGTTTGGGGTGGGGTCAGACTTGCAAACGCGGCAGAGCCGCGAACAACACCGGTTGCAAGAAATGCAACCGAAACAAAACAAATAACGCACGATCTTGTTTTTACCTACGACCATCAAGGAGGTCCGCGAACGCGGATGGGATCAGTTGGACGTGATCCTCTTCTCGGGCGACGCCTACATCGACCACCCGGCTTTCGGGGCGGCCGTCGTGGGACGCCTGCTCGAAGCCGAGGGCTACCGCGTGGCGATCGTTCCCCAGCCCAACTGGCGCGACGACCTGCGCGACTTCCGCAAACTGGGCGCTCCGCGCCTGTTTTTCGGCATTTCGGGCGGCTCGATGGACTCGATGGTCAACCATTACACCGCCAACCTCCGCCTGCGCCACGACGACGCCTACACGCCCGGCGGCAAGGCGGGATTCCGCCCCGATCGTGCCGTGACGGTCTATTCGCAGATCCTCAAGCGCCTCTACCCCCACGTTCCGGTGGTCATCGGGGGCATCGAAGCCTCGCTGCGCCGCCTGACCCACTACGACTACTGGAGCGACGCGCTGAAACCCTCCATCCTGGCCGAATCGGGCGCCGACCTGCTGATCTACGGCATGGGCGAACGGGTCGTGCAGCAGGTGGCCCGGGCGATGCGCAACGGCTATAACGCCAAACTGCTGCGCAAAATCCGGCAGGTGGCGTTCCTCTCCGACGAAAGCTACGTCGCGCGGCTCGACCCCGCCGCGACGATCCGCCTCCGCAGCTACGAGGAGTGTCTGACCGACAAGACCGCCTTCGGCGAGAACTTCACCGTTATCGAGACCCAGAGCAACCTGATGGAACCCACGGCGACACTCGTGGAGGCCGTCGGCGACCGGTGCGTGGTCGTGACGCCCGCCAACACGACGCTCACGACCGAAGAACTCGACCACTCGTTCGACCTCCCCTACGAGCGCGCCCCGCATCCGCGCTATGCGGGCAAGGGCGACATTCCGGCCTGGGAGATGATCCGCCATTCGGTCAACATCCACCGCGGCTGCTTCGGCGGCTGCTCGTTCTGCACCATTTCGGCGCATCAGGGCAAGTTCATCAATTCGCGCAGCGAGCGGTCGATCCTCGCCGAAGTGGAGCATGTGGTGAAATCGCCCGGTTTCAAGGGCTATCTCTCGGATGTCGGCGCACCCTCGGCCAACATGTACCGCATGGGCGGCCGCGACAGGGAGCTGTGCCGCAAGTGCCGCCGAGCGTCGTGCCTCCACCCGAAGATGTGCCCCAATCTCGACAACGACCACCGGCCGCTGCTGGCCCTGTATGAAAAAATCCGGGCCGTCAAGGGCGTCAAGAAGGCCTTTATCGGCAGCGGCATCCGCTACGACCTGTTCGACCGCTCGCCCTATCTGGAGACTGTGCTGAAGCACCATACCTCGGGACGGCTTAAAGTGGCGCCCGAACACACCGAGGATAACGTGCTGCGCCTGATGCGCAAACCGCCGTTCGCGCTCTTCGAGCGGCTGACCGCCGACTTCCATCGCATTTGCAGTCAGGAACATCTGCCCTATCAGCTGATCCCTTACTTCATCTCCTCGCACCCGGGATGCACCGAGCGGGACATGCAGTCGCTGGCCGGAAAGGTGTTGGGAAAGCTGCATTTCAATCTGGAGCAGGTGCAGGACCTCACGCCCACGCCGATGACCCTCTCGTCGGTGATGTTCTACACGGGAGAAAACCCCTACACGCACGAGAAAGTCTATGTCGCCCGCTCGCAGGACGAGAAGCGGCGGCAAAAGGCGTATTTCTTCGGCGAAAAGCCGGCCATGGGGCAACCGGGCGCAGGCCATCCCGCACGCGGGAAAGAGACCCGCGGAAAGAGCGGTCCGGGATTCCGGCCGGGACGGAAATTCACGAAAAAAGGCTGACGGTTTCGTCAGCCTTTTTTCGTGACCGGACCGGGAGCCGTGCAGAGCCGGACCGGGAAAGGGCCGCCCTACCACCGCCCCTGAAAGCGCGTCCTTAAAGCGCCGGCTTTAGCAGGCCGAAGAGCAGGCAAGCGATCACGAACGTCACGACGATATTGAATGTCTGCGCCACGAGGAACGACCGCAGGACGTTGCGGTTCTCCTTCGAGACGATGTCCTTGAGACGCGTGTCGAGACCGATGCAGACGAAGGCCAGCGAGAAGAAGACCGTCGAGAACATCTTCGCCACGCCCGGTTCGAGCAGTTTGCCCTTGGCGCCCAACGTAAAGAGACCGTTCGACTGGCAGAGGCTGAAGACGAGCGACGCGGCGACGAACCCGAGGATGAACTTGGGGAACTTCTCCCACACGATGCCCAGCGAGGGAGCCTGCCCGCCCTTCTCGCCGCGGGTCGAGAGGTAAAGCGCAATGAAGAACGCCACCACGCCGATCAGCACGTTCTGCGCCGCCTTGATGATCACGGCGTGCTGGTTGGCGACCTCGCCGACGATCATGCTCGACGCGGCGACGCCCGACGTGGTGTCGATCGTGCCGCCGATCCATGCGCCGGCGACCTCCTGCACGACATGGGGATCGTCGAAAATCAGGGGCAGAATCGTATTTGCGAGCCACGGCATCAGGTAGATCATCGGCACCACGACGATCAGCACCAGCGAAACGATATACGAAAGTTTCCGGTCGTCGCCGCCGACCACGCGCGCCGCGGTGATCGAAGCCGAGACGCCGCAGATCGAGAGCCCGCTCGCAAGAATCATCGCCGAACGCTCGTCGACCTTCATGCGGCGCGAGAAGCGGAAGGCGAAAAACCACACGACGGCCACCACGAGGCAGGCCTGCACGAGTCCGAAGACCCCCGATTTCATCACGTCGCTGAAAAGGATCGTGGCGCCGAGGCACACCACGCCGATCTTGATGAAGAACTCGCCCTGAATGGCGGGCTTCATCCACGCGGGGACGCGCCACACGTTGCGGATCACCAGGCCGAACAGCACCGAGAAGAAGACCGACTCGAAGCCGTAGTAGGAGACGGCCGGGATTTTGGCCACGACCTGCGCCAGCAGCGAAACGGCGAAGACCACGACCAGCGACGGCAGCAACCCCTTGAGGGGACGCCGCAGCAGCAGGCAGCCGACGTAGAGCACCACCAGCACGATGGCGAACAGCAGGCCGATGTTATACCACGCCACTTCGCCCACGAGGGTCGCGGGCACGCTCGGCAGGTCGGCGGGGATGAGCGACGCAAGCAGCAGCAGCGGGATCGAGACCCAGACCACCACCCAGTCCTCGACGCGGAGTTTTTCGAAAAAGTTTTTCATGGCAATTCAATTAAAAAATTCCGGAGAGCATCAGCGACACCACATTGCGGTTGGCGGCGGCGCGGGACGCATAATCTTCGTAGGTGTAGTTGAGCTGGCAGCGCAGGTATTTCACGGGCTGCCACACGACGCCCGCCGTGTAGTTGGTCTGCCGCGAGGCGCTCTCCGAGGAGTTTTCGAGGAACGTATCGTAGCGCACCACGGACATCAGCGACGGCGTCACGCGCCACCCGCCGACGGCGTACCAGCCGTCGCTGTCGAGTTCGCCGCCCGCGGGAAGCCCCGTCGTGCCGCAGATCCACTCGGCGCGCACGACCAACGGTCCCTCGTCGTAGCAGGCGCCCGCACCGTAGCGGACGCGCTTGAGGTAGTCGGAGCCATACTCGCCCCAATAGTAGGAACCGGCGATCTGCAATCCCCGGACGGGACGCAGCGTCAGCCGCGCCACAAGGTCCTTCGATTTGTTCTTGTCCTTGACGTTCAGCCCTTCGCCGTTGAACACGCCGAAGTTGTAACCCAGAACACTGTACCCTTTGCGATTGAAGAACCCGCCGTAGAGCATGGCGCCCATGTCGCGGCCCGTAGCCGAGAGTCCGCACACGTCGTTGAAGCCCATCAGCCGGCGCAGCGACAGCGGGTATTCGATGAACTCGTACTTGAGGGGCACGTAGTCGGTATTCTCGATCGAAAAGGGCAGTTTGTACTCTCCCAGCTGGAAATTCAGCTGTTCGAAAGGCCGGTAGCGGATGTAGGCGTCGACGATTTTCGGGCCGCAGAACTCGATCTGCACCCGGTAGTCGAGTTTTTCGGCGATGTCGCCCGCAAGGTTCAGGCGCACGCGCTTGATGAAGAAGGTCGAGGAGGTTTCCGACCACTCGTAGCCGGTCTGCACGTAGCCCGAGATCCGGGGCAGGCGGGCTGCAATCTTATCCCAGGTCGAAGTCCTGGCTTTGAGCGCTTCGAGCTGGGCCGAAAGTTCGGCGACGGTGGGTTCGCCCGCCGCGGACGCGGGAGCCGGTTCCCCGGCGAATGCCCCGAACGGGAGCAGCGACAACAACAGTATAATAATCGGTTTCATTGGCAGTGATTCTTTCCGGATGCAAAATTCGGAATTTCATCGCTGCGGATCAATACGCGTAAATACCTAAAAAGCCGGACGAATCCGGCCTTTTTCCGTCAACACGCCCTGCGACGGCGTTACCGCGGCATGGGGAACGAAAGCGTACGTGCGTCGAGGAATGCGTCGGGGAAAGGACTCCAGTTCCAGGCCTGACCGTTCGAGAGGTTGAAATGCTGACCCAGACGCAGCGTATTGTTGTCGATGACGGTGATGCGCGAGGGGAGGTTCTCCTTCTGGATCACCACCACCGAAGTCATCGACACCGTGGGTTTGGTCCTGACCGGGGCCATCGTCTTGTAGTCGGGTTTCCACGGCGACATGTGCGCCAGCGAATCGGGAAGCGTGAAGCCCGAAGTACGGGTCGAGTCGCGCCTGAAATCGAATTTCGGCTCCTGGGCCGAGGCGGCGAGCGCTACGGCGAGCGCTGCGGCCGCAAGCAACATCTTTCTCATAATCTTCTTCCCTTTTATCTTTAGAATTTAACGTTAAAACACCTCTTTTAGTATGCGCACCGACTGCACGGCGCTGATGGCGTCGAGGTGGTAGCCGAAATAGGCCAGCATGGCGTTGAGGAACTCCGACCGCCGGTCGCGGTTCAGCCCCACGTCGCCCAGACGCCGCACGTCGCAGGAGAGCATCCGGTCGAGCAACGAGGCGCACTCCTGCGTCATCACTCCCGGGTGCGCAGGCCGCACGACGCTGTACAGTCCCTCGCGGATGTCGAACCACGCCCCCGGCGTATAGTCGTTGCCGGGGCGGAAACCCAGCAGACGGCTCAGGTTGGCCAGGAACCAGAGGTGGAAATTCGGCACCCCTTCGTCCATGGCGTCCAACGCCTCGGCCGAACCCCACACGAAATCGAAAAGCGGCCGGTTCGGCTCGCTCTCCCGGACGAGGCGGTACAAAACCTCGGCCATAAACAGCGCCATGGTCGATTTCCGGACATCGAACGGAAGGCTTTGCAGCACGAACCCCGCGCGCACCTCCTTGAAGCGGTCCATCTGCTGCCGCGGGGATTCCAGCCCCTCGAACTCGACGGGGAACATCGGCTGGAACAGCGCCAGCTTCGAACCCCGGCCGCTGCGGCTGCGGACCCCCTGCACCATGTAGCTGCGGCGGCCTCCGACATCGGTCAGCAGGTAGGCGACCATCGACGTGTCGCCGTATTTGAGCGTATGCAGCACGATGCCGCGGCCCTTGTAGGTTTTCAAATCACAGAATTAATCTCTTTTCCTGAACGCTTTCCGGATCGGACCGCTGTTCCCGCGGCGGAACGCCGCGTTTACAAGTCTGACCCACCCCTAAATCCCCGCCTCGGCGGGGACTTATCGCATGCGACCGGGATTACTTCTTCTTTTTAACACGTATCATCATCCAGCCCTCGCGGGTTTCGGCCGCGACGGTCTCCATGCCCTGTTCCGCAGCGGCTTGGGTGACGGCCGCAGTGTCCGCTTCGAGGAATCCGCTCATCACCAGGTCGCCGCCCGGGACCAGCGCCGCGGCATAGGCCGGCATGTCGGCCACGAGAACGTTGCGGTTGATATTGGCCAGAATGAAGTCGTAGCGCCGCCCGGCAATCCGCCCTACGTCGCCCAGCATCGGTTCGACCCGGTCCGCGACACCGTTCGCGGCGACATTTTCACGGCAGTTTTCGTCCGCCCAGTCGTCGATGTCCACAGCGTCGACGTGCGCCGCGCCGCATTTGGCGGCGACGATCGCCAGCACGCCCGTGCCGCTGCCCATGTCGAGTCCCGTGCGGCCCGCAACTCCGAGGCCGAGCACCGCGCGCGACATGAGCCACGTGGTGGCGTGATGACCCGTGCCGAACGACATCCGGGGCAGCACGACCGCTTCCATCTCCCCCGCAGGAGCCGGATCGTGGAACGGGGCGCGGATGCGCAGGCGGCCTTCGACGTCGACCGGCGGGAAATCGCTCTCCCAGGAGGCGTTCCAGTTTTGGGTCGGGATGACGGCATAACGCCCTTCGACCCCGCGGCGCGCCAGCAGGGCGTCGACATCGGTCTTGCAGCCGGAGAGCCGCACGGCCGGAATATAGGCTTTCAGCAGACCGCCTTCGGTTTCGAAACTCTCGAACGGAAAATCGGCCAGTTCGGCGGTCAGGATTTCAGCCTGTTCGTCGTCGGAGACCGCGATATGGAGAACCGTATAATCCATATTATGTAAAATTTTCGTACCTTCGTTCGGACAAAGTTACAATAATCCCGGATTCAGCGGACCAAAAGATGGCAGAAAATACAAAAAAGTGGGACGAAACCGGCCGCCGTTACCGTAGCTATATAAAACTGGAGAAGCGGCTCTCGGAAAACACCGTCGAATCGTACATGCGCGACTACATGCAGTTCGCGCACTTCATCCTGCGCCAGTGGGACGTCGCGCCCCACAAGGTCGAACCGCAGATGGTCGAACGCTACATGGCGTGGCTCTACGAGCGGGGACGCGAGAAGACCTCGCAGGCCCGGGCGTTGAGCGGCATCAAGAGTTTCTTCAACTTCCTGATGATCTCGGACAAGATCGAATCGTCGCCCGCGGAGTTCGTCCTGACGCCCAAATTCGGCCGCCAGCTGCCCGACGTGCTGACCACCGCCGAGATCGACCGCATCATCGCCGCCGTGGACACCTCGACCGTGAAGGGGCTGCGCGACTGCGCCATGCTCGAAGTGCTCTATTCGTGCGGACTGCGGGTCTCGGAACTCACGTCGCTGCGCATGCAGGACCTCTTTTTCGGCGAAGGGTACATCCGCGTGATCGGCAAAGGCGACAAACAGCGGATCGTGCCGGTCAGTTCAACGGCCCGCGACCGCATCCAGCGCTACCTCGAAGAGCGGCGGAGCGTCCGGACCGGTGAGGAGATCGTCTTCCTGAACAACCGCGGGGGACAGCTTACGCGGGTGATGGTCTTCACGGTCCTCAAGCAGGCCGCCCGTCGGGCCGGGATCGAAAAGCGCATCAGCCCCCACACCTTCCGCCACTCGTTCGCGACGCACCTGCTGGAAGGCGGCGCCTCGATCCGTCAGGTGCAGGAGATGCTGGGGCACGAAAGCATCCTCACGACCGAAATCTACACCCACCTCGACCGCGAACACCTGCGGCGCACGGTCGAGGAGCATTTACCGATATAACCCCGGAAATCGAAAAATCGGACCGCCGGCCGCCGCTCCCACGGCCTCCGGCCCTGTTCGCCCATCCGAACCCGCCCCGTTTCTCCTTCAGGGAGGAGGACGGCGTACGTTCGGCCCGGATACGGCAGCCTCACAACTTCCGGATCTGCGACTGCGGCGTGAGCCGCAGCGAGTCGTAGTCGAGTCCCGAGATGACGACCAGCGCCCCGCCGGGCGTCACGATTCGCGGCAGCAGTTCGGAAAGCGGCAATGCGGCGACGCGCATGCCGTCGAACGCGGCGCGGTAGTCGGCCGGGAAATCCGGGACCAGCAGCCCCGCATAGAACTCCGTGGCGGCGAGGCGGTCCGGATCGGGACAACACTCCGCAGAGAGCACGCGGCCGTCCGCCCCGAGTGTCAGGAGCGGATGCCGGACGAGGCCCTGCGGCGTCCACAGCAGGTTAGAGGCTATCCTTCGGGATGGCCGCGGCGCGGAGGAAGTCATCGGCGAAAATCCGGATGTCGAGTTGCTGTTCGTAGAGTTTTTCGACGGCCGTGCGGGTCGGGGGAATGTACTCCACCTTGAGGTCGGTGACCGTCACCGAAGGCCGCTCGGGCCTGGCGTTGAAGGTCAGGAAGTCGATGCGCAGGCGGCGGTGCGTCGTGTCGGTCGTAAACCGGCGCGAGAAGCTCTCCTCGCGGTTGCGCCGCAGGGTCGTGGTGTAGACGTTGGTGCGCGAGCTGTCGCGCCGTTCGAGCCACACGGAGCCTTTCAGCCCCCGCTGGTTGCGGTCCAGCGAATCGACGAGGTATTTGAGCGAAAGACTGTATTCGCCCGGCTCGACGTCGAGCGTAAAGCTCAAACGGGCCGTGTCGCGCAGCGACCCGACGCGGATGAGCGAATCGGCGAGCACCGTGCGCGTGAAGGTGCGGCGGGCGACGTTGTCGATCGTGTCGAGCACGGCGACCTCCTGGTTATAGATCTTACCCTCCCGTTCGAGCATCTCGATGGCCCGCTCGACCACGTCGCCCAGACGGGCGCTCTTGCGCTTCGAGAAGTTGCCGATGGTGTAGTGCACGTCGTCGGTCGTGTAGCCGTAGCGGGCGAAGATCGGCTCGTAGATGCGCAGCGAGTCGGTCTTCACGCCCTCGCTGCCGATGTAGGCGTTGGTGAGGAACGCATCGTGGAAAATCTGCGCCAGCGTGTCGTCGGGGATGATCTTGTGGCGGGCGCAGGCGGACAGCAGCAGCACGAAGGCCGCGGAAGCCGCCATGCGGAGGAATCGTTTCATAATCGGTCGGTTTTAATCATACTGCGGACGGTGATGTTCGAAAGGAGGGCGGCCACGGCGGCGAACGACGCGGCGACGACCGCCAGATCGGTCGGTCGGAATTCGACGGGATAGCTCTTCGTGAGGAAGGTCTCGGCCGGGATCTCGATCAGCCCGAAATATTGCTGCGCGAGAGTCGCGGCAACGCCCAGCGTCATGCCGGCGACAGCGCCCAGACCGCATATCAGAAACCCTTCGGTGCGGAACACGGCGCGGACGAGGCCCGTGTCGGCCCCCAGGGCGCGGAGCGTGGAGATGTCGTCCCGTTTTTCGACGATCAGCATGGCCAATGCCCCCACCACCGAGAACGAAGCGATGATGAGCACCAGCAGGGCGATGAAGAAGATGCCCCACTTCTCGTAGGTCATAATGCGGTAGAACGAAGCGCGCAGTTCGTCGCGCGTGCGGACGCGGAATCCGTCGCCCGCAGCCTCCGCAACGGCCTTGCGGACCGCCGCGGCATCGGCCCCGGGAGCGAGGCGCACGACGAGCGCCGAGGCGCGGCCCGGATAGCCGAACAGCTCCTGCGCCAGCCGCAGCGAGGCGAGCACGTAGGTGCGTTCGGTTTCGAGGTCGAGGGTATAGACGCCGCCCACGGGTTCCGTGCGGCGCGTGTAGTTTTCGAGCGGCAGCAGCGAGGAGAACGATCCCCGCCGCACGGCGTAGAGCGTGACGTCGGCATCGGCCAGCGAGCGGATGCCCAGCATCCACGCCATCGACTGTCCGACGACCAGCCGTTCCAGATCGCCCAGCCGCACGCGCCACTCCCCGGCGGAAACGGCATCGCCAAGCTGAAAGACAGCCCCGTAGGCGTCGTCGACGCCCCGGATCGTGGCGGTGGCCTGACGCCCTCCGTGTTCGAGCAGGGCGCTCTGCTCCAGGGTGAACGACAGCGCGCCGACCCCCGGGATGCGTGCGAGGGCCGCGGTGTCGAGATCCCGCTGCACAAAGGTCTGCCCCTGCCGCGGGGAGACGGTAAGATCGGCGTCGAAAGCCGAATACATCGACTTGACGAGCGATTCGAAGCCGTTGAAGACCGACAGCAGGATGATCATGGCCGCAACGGGCATCGCCACGGCCGCGACGCTCAATCCCGAGATCAGGTTGACCACCGACCGGGACTGGGACGAAAAGAGGTAGCGACGGGCGAAGAGCTGCGGCAGCATGGCGGGCGACGGATTAGAGCGTAAATCCCGAAGCCCCCGCCTCGGCAGAGGTTCGGGGGCGGATCGGACTTGCAAATGCCGCCGCAGGCAGCGGGAACAACCGGCAGAAGCGCATAACTGTCAATCTTCTTTCAACGCCTGCTCTATATGTTCGATGTATTCGAGCGAATCGTCGAGCAGGAACTGAATTTCGGGGACGTTCTTCAGCTGGTTGCGGAGCCGCTGGCCCAGGGCGCGGCGGATGAACCAGTTCTGGTGTTCGAGCCGCTTCATCACCTCGCCGCTCTGCTCAAAGGGGAAGATGCTGACGTAGATTTTGGCGTAGCTGAAATCGGGGGATATGCGTACGGCGGTGACCGTTACGAGCGAGCCGCGCACGATCGGGGCGCCCTCCTTCTGGAAGATTTCGGCAACGTCCTTCTGGATCTGCTTGGCGATTTTCTGCTGACGGGTAGTTTCCATAATTTGTGTTTTTTACAGCCCGAATTTGAAGACCTCGCGGTTCTTCTCCTTCTTGGGTCTTGGTTTCCAGGCCTCGAAGCCCTGTTTGTTGAAGCGGTAGTTCAACCCCACGGAGATCATAAGGTTGTCGAGCGGCGAACGCAGCGGAGTGGCCCAGAAGGGATTTTCCGCGCCGTCGCTGTTGTTGTCGTAGTATTTGTTGCGGTTGCGGACGATGTCCGAATAACCGAACGAGTAGCGCACCCGGAAATTCAGCTCGAAACGGCGGATCAGGAAAGCGATGCCGCCGCCGCCCGCCAGTCCGTAGCCCCAGCGGTTGTCGCGCGCGAATTTCGACGAACCGTCGGTGCGCAGCGTGGCCGTCAGCACATAACGGTCCTTGTAGGAAAACGTCGCACGGCCGAAATAGGACTCCATGGCG
>ERZ1106944.586-NODE-586-length-18230-cov-4.620303_pt1 | contig 18230 bp, 10 predicted proteins | sample MGYA00403672_ERZ1106944 | MGnify/ENA primary metagenome ERZ1106944 (study PRJEB35170, sample SAMEA104062454) | human gut metagenome | biome: human gut; feature: human-associated habitat; material: faeces | place: Denmark | collected 2012-10-16 ...
GTACTGACTATCTACTCGCAGGTCGTCGTATTGGGGTTCTTATGACGGCAGGCACATTAGCGGCTACAGAAATCGGTGGTGGGAGCACCGTAGGTGTAGCAGCGAAAGCGTATGGTTCTTGGGGTTTATCTGCAGGTTGGTACGTCGTATCTGCAGGGATTGGTGTGATTCTCGTTGCTTTCATCGCACCACTCTTGCGGCGTGCCATGGCAACAACTGTACCGGAGATCATCGGCCGTCGTTTCGGCGCGTCTAGCCATCTCATTACTTCCATTCTGTCCATGCTGGCAACGATTACACTAGCAGGCGTACAGATTACAGCAACTGCAACCATTATTAGCGTTCTCACCGGGCTTTCAACAGAGCTCGCCATCCTCATCTGCGGTGCGGTACTCGTAATTTACACCATGTCCGGTGGCATGTGGAGCGTTACGATGACGGACGTTATCCATTTCTTCGTCCTCGTTGGGGGCTTCTCCCTCGCGGTGCCATTCGTACTACACAATGTGGGCGGCTGGGAATCGGTAGTGGCGAAATTGCCACCTGAACAGCTAGGCTTCACAAAGGTTGGTTGGAAAACCATCATCGGCCTCATCATTATGTACTTCATGACCTTCTCCACCGGCCAAGAATCCGTTCAACGGTACTTTGCAGCGAAGGACGAAAAAACGGCCGTTCTCGGTTCTATCATTTGTGGGATTATCATGGCTCTATTCGCCTTTGTTCCTGCGGTTTTAGGCCTAGTAGCATTGGCTGAGTTTCCGAACATCGAAGCGAACAATGCGGTGGCAACGGTAGCACTTAACCTCATGCCGCCAGTAATGGCAGGCTTCGTTATGGCCGCTGTCGTGTCGGCTACGCTTTCATCAGGCGCAGGCGACCTCTTAGGCGCTGCTACTGTATTTACCAAGGATATTGTGGAACATCATTTTGGTAAAAGCCTCACTGACGCTCAGCTCACAAATTACAGCCGTCTGTGCGTACTATTCCTCGGCATCATCGCCATCATCATCTCCCTCGTAAGCAAAGCCATCATTCCGATGCTCGTATTTGCTTTCACAATGAGATCCGCTGGCCCATTCGCTGCATTCCTATTAGGTCTCACGTGGAAAAATGCAACAGCTGGCGCTGGCATTTGGTCCATCGTGCTCGGCTCCATCGCAGGCGTGTACTGGGAATTCATTGGCAACCCATATGGCATCATGTCTATCATCTTCGGTTCCATCGTCAGCCTCATCGTCTTTGTGGCTGTGGTGTTCATTGAACGATCTATGGGTAAACCACCGGCTCCACCGGCTATACCTGATGATGTAAAAGAAATATAATCAATTTGTTATAATCTGTGCCTTAATAATAGGCCTAAAAGTACTATAAAATTACAATTATAAAGCCAAAAACTCCTATCGGTGAAAGCCAATAGGAGTTTTTCTTATTTTACAATACCATCAACAAACCACGTACCATACACACATTCATCATAATTTGACGATATATAATAACCTTATTATAATATAAGAAGATAGTCAGACGAGTCGTACCGTCAGGCTCATCTCTAGTTACATAAAAACATGAAGAAATGGCCTTTCAGTTATCTAGTTACACTAGGCAACGGAGGGCTATTTGTCTTTTGTAAGACAAATAAGCGCTATTAATGCCCCAAAAGCAATAACCACAGTTATCACCTGTAATAAGAGCATGATTAATTCATAATCACTCATAGGCTTATCCCTCCCTTCAAAAACGAAGAGAGGCCCAACCTCATCTGACTATCCTAGCTCTATTATAGAACGAACTAATATACGATACAATAAGGAACGAATAATAGGGATATATAGATAAATGTAGCAAAGACCGTACCAAAAGGTACGGCCTTTTATGTATTTCTTTTGCTTATTTCTTTGTCTTTATTTCTGCTTTTCTTCTTAACTCTTTAGCATTTTTAAAATCTAAATATTCCATTATATTGCGTAGTTCAATATGATTATACTTTACCTTTCCATCCTCATAGGTAAGATGCATATCATATTCATACTGATTGTCTTGTATTAATTGGAATATACGTGATTGTTTACCTGAATTATGTTGATCCATAAGATATGTGGGTACACCGTTATTCCAGACTATGGCCGATTGAATTGGTATATCTCGTAATAAAGGTGATGAAGAACCATAGAGGTAATCCTCAAAAATACGATTAAAGTATCCACTCATTGCACTATCATCATGTACAATAGGACCTCTATCAATAACTAACTCTAACCCTTGACCATAATATACTCGCCTACTATACTCAGAATCAACCTTTTCTTCCGCTTTCAACATCATGCCTTTAGGCAAGCGATACGTAATATTATCCCATTTAACAAGATCACTAATACGTGCTAATTCATCTAACGGCTGGATAGAAGGAATCACGACATTAGCCATTTCTGTTTCTAGTTCCTTTACATTTGGTTGGTGAAATTTACTTAATCCAACAATATAATGTCGATTAGAATCACTATCAAATGTAACATAAGCTAGCATCATAGGACTATCATTTCTTACTGATTCATCACTTATGCTCCAATAGGCCGATTTAAAACCAGGATAAATAAACATACCTTTATGCAATTCGCTATTTTCATTATAGTTGTCCTCAGGTGTTACTATAGTACCTGAAAGCGATGCAAGTGCATAACGGTCTACAGCAAAAGACGTAATACCATCAGACTTTAAAGGAGTAAATATCCCAGCTACAGCTCTAATAGGTGCTGTCATCTTAGCATTAAAGCCATCTTCATGTAGTAGTATGACCGTAGAATCATGAGAAGTCAAATCCATATACTTAACATTTACTTTCTTAAGTGCTTCTGCATCTTCTACACTTATCTCACGATTACGAACAAGCTCATCTATTTCTTTATATCTGAGCTTAAGTACCTCTTGTATTTCAAAATCAGGCGCTTTACGAATATCACCATAACGATAATTCTGATACGCATTATCTGGAATACTTGCATCAGCCCCTGGTACAGGCGGCTGGCCTTCAGGAACAACATATTAAGCCGCATCACTAGACATGGTGAAAGCAAGCGCTATACCCAACCCCAACAATATACTTTTTAATTTCATATAACACCTCTCAAACAACAATAAGCACGTTCTCGCATTAGTATAAGTATACTACACTCGTGAGAACGTGCCTGCAAATAAGACTTAAGACTATAAATAGTCACATAAAGTATTTAAATAAATTTAATCTACATATCTAAAAATAGATATTCAAATTATTTATCCATATCATCAATAGATATACAAATATTTTCATTTGACGTAAACATAGTTTTTAAAAAATCGTATAATTGTTTATCACTATTAAGATATTGACTATCTATACATCCAATACTTATATTACTATTGCTAATCCATTGACTTAATGTACCATTTCGTAATATATAAATACGCTCACTTGTATTAGTATCATTATAGGTAATATTAACAATATATTTAACAGCACAACCAATAACTGTATCACCAAAGGTCTTACGAATACTTTGAATCTCATTAAAGTCTTTCACTATTTTATTTATCCATGTACATCTATGCAGTTTTTTATTTAACCATACATATCTATTTTGTTTTTTATTTATCCATATATGACAGTTTAATTTATTTCTTACCCATTGAAATATACCATTATATCTAAAATTACAAAATACATATTCTCCAGTAGCATATTTAATAATAACGCCTTTAACACTTAACTTATCATGATTTATATTAATATATTTACTAACAGGATTAGACTTGACCTCTATAATACGGCGAGGCTCAATTGTAAGTGGTTCATTGAAGTTTCTTAATAGTATTGGTAAATATTTATTTGAATCGAATACCAATAAAATTTCATTAATACACACTGCAGTCAAACTATTGTTAAAAAGAGTAATACCATAACTACTACCATTCCACACACTATTATAAGAAGTATATCCAATAAATCTCACTGACTTTCTTAGCGTTAAATATCCTAAATAAATCGTAATAACAGATGCAGAAAGACTTCCTATAAAGTTTATTACCTCTTTAAAAGATCTTGATATATCTGTTATGTACATTAATATAAACTCAATATATCCCATATTCTGATATTCCTTTATATAAATTAAATATCTTACTAAATAAACATCTAACCTTTGAAACCCAAGCAATAATCCATACTACTCTGATACAGTATAATCTAAATGACAAATTATTCTAGCCATACTAAGTATTATACATAGTGAGAGAAACTTCGTTACCATCAAAGAATATATATTCACCATGACCAATGGAGAATGGTCCTTGGTATTTATCTTTTGAAAGCTCCGAAGGCATTCTATTAAATTGATAGAAGTTGTAATAATCTAGCATTGATGAATCAATACTCAATCCAGATTTTGCAAAATGAGCATTTTTACCAGTAAGAGTAATAACTGTAACCATATTATGCTCAGTCACCACTTTAAGTCCTAAATTCGTATACTTTAAAGTTTCACGACTATGCATTTTTTCAATAGAGCTTGGCGTACCTAGTAAATCAATAACTGCTTGTCGATTCATACCTAAATAAACGCCATTAACAGATTCATAATGCACTTTTTGTAGTTTATTGGTTAATTGATCTTTTTTATTCATGATTAGGGTTTTATGCTCACCATTACCTAACCATTGTAAATGAATTGCTTTTCTACCTTGAGCCTCTTGAATAATAAGAACCCCTGCCCCAGGATAGCCACCTACAAAATCAGCACCATCAACAATACGGCAACCATTAATATATCCATTGGAAATACTTAACACCTTATTCCCATTAGCATCATACCAATCACCTGTAACCTTTTGAGATGTGCGAATAACTAAATCTAATGGCATCTGAGCTGCTTCAACTGTTAGTGCAGAAAACAAGCATATAATACTAAAACACATACAAACAAATAACTTCAATTTTTCTTTCATTTTTAATCTCCCTAATACACCTTACACACTAAATAATAAATATAGTTACTTAATATATTACAATTATAAGTTTCACTTATTTTTATTTCAACGGTATGTCTATTATATTCTCCTTTAAAACTTAATGTATCCAACCAATATCAATAGCAAAGAAACGATCATTCTCAACATTGCTTATTATGCATAATATACATATTGAATATTCATTCTACGTATGTTTTAATGAAGACAAATACCATTCGTTTATGACAAATTAAATATTCATCCTTTATTAGAAAAATTCACTATATTTACACTACATAATAGTTCTTTACTACCATGCTTATATAAATCTTAAAACGCATCATGGTAGCTTTTTTATTACGTAAAGGAGTATAGATGTATGAGTAAGGAGAAATTAGAGTTTGTTGAACCAGTTGCTACGAACACAGATAATGAGTACTCTAGAGAGCCTGTCCCGTTAGGAGCAAGGAAATCCTGCTTTTCTCTCACCATTGTTTGGACTGGATTCGTTTTTCTTGTAACCAGTATGATGGCTGGTGGCGGGTTAGCGGCAGGACTGACTTTTAACGAATTACTATTGGCCATGATTCTAGGCAACATTTTCTTATGTATCATCGCAGGGCTAGTGAGTGTAATCGCCTATAAAACAGGCCTTACCTTTGCTCTTTTGACTCGATACAGTTTTGGTCAGGAAGGATCTAGAATTGCCTCTCTCTTCGTACCTATCGTCAATCTAGGTTGGTACACTATTCAAGCGGCCTTATATGGACATTTTATTGCTCAAGTATTCAACCTTTCCTACACAGGCGAAGTCATTGCTATGATGCTCAGCGCCGTTATCATGGGTATCTTTGCAGTTCTCGGCATTAAATCCCTCGCCGTATTCGGCTATATTGCGATTCCGTCCATCGTATTCCTTTCCCTAGGAACGGCGGCTCGCTCGGTTCAAACAATCGGTGGCTGGCAAGAATTGTTTAACTATATGCCATTACAACCTATCGATTTACTTTCAGGCATTACCATCGTTATCGGCACATGGATTCTATCTACTGCCACATGTATCGCCGATATTATGCGCTATGGTAAAAGCAAGAAAGACGTTATTACAGCGAGCACAATTGGTCTATTAGGCGGTAACACTTTAATGATCAGCTGCGGTGCTATCGCAGGCGTTGCTATGAATGATGGTGACTTAATCAACGTACTATTAAGCTTTGGCCTCGTGTTCCCAAGCTTACTATTGTTGACTACAAATATCTTTACCACAAATGGTGCGAACCTCTATTCCACATCATTGAACCTAGCAAATTCTTTCAAACTAAACAGAAATATTATGCTAGCCGTGCTCATTGCTATCTCTGCATTAGCAACAATGACACAACCATATAAAATCGACTCCCTCTTTGTATTCTTAAGTACACTAGGTATTATCGTTCCACCACTATGCGGTATTATCTTAGCGGACTTTTACCTAGTTCATCGTGGAAAATACATTGATTACCACAAAGCGACTTTCAAAAAATGGAATCTAGTTCCATGGATCACATGGGCCATCGCATTGGTCTGTGTTAAATTCATACCATTCGGACTGGCTTCGCTGAACGGGATTGTAATCGGTGCCCTACTGTACGCAGTCATTACGTATATTGTTAAACCTAATGTTGTTAGTGAAAGCAAAGGGTGATTATCATGGCAATTCATAAACTATCTGCTATACTAGGCACAATCATTATGGGCATCGGATCCTTTATTACCTGTCTAGCCACAAGTGAAAGCGCCATTACCCTTGGTAACGGCATGCTCGTGGTGAGCATTATTATGATGGGATTTGGATATTCGAAATGGCAGCCGTAGTAATTTAATAAACATGTAAAAGGAGACTATTTCGAAACAGTCTCTTTTTTTATGTCTCTATCCCCATTCAATTATCTACCTTTATTTTTATAATATTTGATCTCTACTGCAAAGTGTGATCTAATATTTATAAGGAATGTATTTAATGTGTACGGGAGGTAGTAATATGGGGATTATTAACTCGAATCTAACAAAACTAGGTTCTTTCTTAGGGAATGAAAAATTGTATATTCCAGAATATCAGCGGGGTTATTCTTGGGAAGAAACTCAACTAGATGATTTCTGGATAGACTTACTGCAAATCTACGAGGAAAATATCCGTGATGAACACTTTTTCGGCCAAGTTGTTATTCATAAAAACAAAGAAGATGGTAAACGATATATCATCGATGGACAACAGCGTATTTCAACAACAATTATCTTGCTAGATATTTTACGAACAAAATTCAAAGAAATTGCAGATTCCACCAATAATAATGATGCCAATGATGACTCAGAAGATATTAACGCTAAATATATTGGTCGTATCTCAGAAAGTAAAAGGGAGCAATATTTGTCCTTGGGTAGTGTAGACAAGGATTTCTTTTTTAAATATATCCAAACACGTGGCCCTATTGATTATACTGATAAGAAATTCGGTGAAAAGAAACTTAAACCATCTAACTACAATATCTTTTATGCTAGTAAATTCTTTGATGGTAAAATAAATGATTTTCTTGCAAATTGTGATTCTAATAAATATAAAGAGCTTAATAAGTTATATCAAGCCTTAATTAATCAATTTATACTAATGACCGTCGAAACTGATGATATCAACGAAGCTTATATTATTTTTGAATCCCTCAATGCGCGTGGGAAGGCTCTGGAAACAGCAGATTTATTGAAGAATCATATTCTACGTGTAGCACAAAGCGACTTATCAAGTGCTACTGAAACTTGGAATACTATGATCGACAATCTAGACAATATAGATCCAACAAAATTTATTCGTTACTATTGGAACAGTACAAAACGTTTTGCTAGAGAAAAAGATTTATTCAAGGCATTACGAAAAGATATAACTTCTCAATCAGATGTTAATACATTATTAGCAAATCTACGCTCTTTATCAAAGGTATGTGCAGCTATACTACATCCTGAAGATAATAAAGACTTTGACCTAACAGATTTAAATGAACGTCTTATCGAAATGCAAAAATTAGATGCTTCATCATATATCCCAATAATTTTTGCCCTAAGATTACAAAACTATTCCGAAGAAGATATAAATGAGGTTTTAAAAGCAATCGAAACACTAGTGGTTCGTAACTTTGTTGTTTCTGGTCGAGTTGCTAATATATATGAACTTGAATTTGCACAAATTGCCAAAAATATTAGCGATAAGACTTGGCCATCTAACAATGATACTACAGAAAGTAAAAAACCAACTAAAGATGATATCCTAAAGAAACTATATTCTCTTATGGTACCAGATGATGAATTCATCAATAATTTCAAAGTATTCAACTCAAAGAAAACTGCTGTTATTCGATATTTACTTCGCAAGATTAATAACTTTGATATTAATGAAACAAAAATTATAGATGATCCAAATCGCGTTCATGTTGAACATATTCTTCCTAAAAAAATTAATGATGAATGGATTAACTTTAATGACGACGAACACGAAACATATTTATGGCGTTTAGGAAACCTAACTTTATTAGGCCAAGAAAATAATAACAGAGCCAAGAACAAAGGCTTCGATAAAAAGAAGGAAATCTATAAGAAATCAGAAATTAAAATGACTCGTGACCTTGTCTCAATTGATGACTGGACTACCTTCACTATCGTAAAACGGCAAGAAGACTTTGCTGAAATAGCACTAAAAATCTGGCCTAGAAATTAATATTGCTGTATATAGTTAAAATAATCTTTAGTAAAAGCTATACAAAAAGGAGCAACCTTAAGGTTGCTCCTTTTAATTATAACGATAAATTAAAGATTTTAATTCATTAATTTGTTCAAAGATTTTAATTAATACATCAACAACTATACTATTACCTGCAAGACGTTCTAATCGTTCACGAGAGTAAAGCTTCTTATTTTTTTGTAGTTGAGGGTTATATTTCAATAATCTATTATAATCAGACTCATCAAATCCCATTAGTAGGAAACATTCTCTAGGAGTTAGATTTCGATAAGGACTTCCCCCTATACGATGTGCAGGAAATTCAAGTATACCAGCGTTGGGATGTCGATCTTGTTTAGTCGTTAAAGTACCAATATATTCATTAAACCCTGTGGGCTTATTAAGAATATCATTCTCCTCATATATTTTACGACGAGATGGCGTATCATTTGGATTAGAGATATTAGCTTCTTCTTTATAAATTGTGTTGGAGTAATCCATTCGTAAAAAACGTTCAAGCTTTTTAGGTTTTTTAGGCTTATTCTTAGACCTTTCTTCTAAATCATTATCTTTAAAATATTGCTCCACCAAAGCCTGAGCATCATTATTCGATAATAAAACACTAACCATAAAGGTTCTTACACGCCGCTGTGGACTACCAAAATTAGATGCATCTAATGTATATACTTTGTTGTAATAACCTAATCGCTCTAGCTGATTTTTCCAGTCATTGAAATTAGATGCATGTCGCTTAGAAAGAATATTACTAACATTTTCCATTAATAGAAATCGAGGCAATTCTTTTCCATTCTCTTGAATGGACTCTAAGATTCTTTCAACCTCCCAAAGTAAGCCTGATCGATTATTGGCATCACGATCGATACCGGAATGATTGTTATGCCATGCACCACCAATAGACAAATCTTGGCAAGGAAAAGAGTATGTTAATATATCAACATCACTCGGGAAAGTAAGATAATCTACCTTTTGAATATCACCTAAATTACGAGTTCTATTATATGCAGCCCATATAATTCGCAATGCTTCTACTGACCACGTCTTTAAAGCAATTCTAGAGACAGGCTTCTTACCATCACTACTAAGATTGAGTGGAACTAATCGCTCTAATAACTCTAGTTTTGTAAGATTCTTATAAGGAGTTATATCTGGAGCACCATTATGTATAAAATCATAAGCAACAAAAGCTGATATATCCCATTCCAGTATATTAACCACTTTATAGTCAATGCCTAATTTTTTTAATGCTTTAGCCTGACTGCCAATGCCACTAAAGGCTTCAACTACATTTAACATTAATACTACTCCTTACTACTATATAACTTATTCAGGGAAACCTTCATCACGAGCACGTTCCAACGTCTTTAAAATTCTAATACATTGGTTATCCGTTGGAAAATGGCTACTATCAACTTTCGTGGCCACTTTGATTAAATCAAGTTCAGTTGGTGATAATACTTTATGTACATTATTCCACTTTTGTAAATTAATCCATACCGAATTTTTAATTTTGCAAAATTCAATCATAGCATAGTCTTTATTTATTTCTTTTTGTGCCTTTATGGCCTGAGATTGATCTCTATTAATCTCTGACTCTGAAACTAATTCATTAGCAAACTCTAAATTTAAAGTAAATGGTTTTCCTTCAAAACGACTCCAACAAATTGGACGCTTTGCCCACTCTGTAACATTCTGTATAGCACGAGAGTCATCAATCAAATGGTGATATGCCTCTTTTGTTAATTCTACTAACTGATTTCTCAAGGCCTCACTTATATTTTGATTTTGCCAAATAGCTTTAAAATTTATTGATTTACCTTTATATTGTCTTTTTATTATATCTAAAAGTTTACTAAGAGTATAAGCTACAATATTTGCCTTATAACTATTAAACCAATCAGAGGTCTTAACAATTCTATCTGTTTCTCTAAATAAAATTTTATAACAAATAATTTGTTTATAATACTCCTCATTAAATATATTAGAATTATTTTCCCATTCTTTACTTATCTGTCGCATAAAATAAACAAAAGATTTCTGTCCACCAGCACTAGCTATAAATGGACGATAATTAAAGATATTAACTAATTTGGCTAATTCTGTTTTATCAAACTTTTGATTTTTAGGATTTTGTGCTTCAAATACCTTTCTAGAACTTCCTGTTATTTTAGTTCTTAAAGCTTGAGCATAAGCTCCTCTTGCGCGTTCATAGTACCAATATGTACCAAACTGTTGTCCATTTAATGCTGGTGCTGATATCTTTTGCGATAATTGTTCAATCCTAATATGATAAGGATGATTAGAAGAAAGATCAGACTCGCTTACCTTATTTTGACTATTAGCATATCTAGAAATATTTGCAACTAATTCTGCAGAATTCTCTTCTGTCACTACAGAAATCTTCATTGGTACATATATATTTTCAATATTTTTCTCTAAATTATCTTTTTTATCTAATAGCGCTATGGCTAATGAAGCCGTAGTTTGTCCACCATTTACAATTTGAAGGTTACGACAGGTTTTAAGTATAGGAGTTCCATAACTATACTCTATATCAATTGCATCAGCAGTACATGTAATACCATTATTATATGCAAAGAACTTACTTGGTTCATTGATAATGGTTTTTTTTATACCTTTATTAACTTTCCCTCGAACCTGTAAAAAGGATCTAACATTACTTTCTAGTAATTTAGAACCAAATTTATTATATAACTTAGCCAAAACAATACCTGGAATACATGCCATATAGCCTTGATAATCATCACCACTCGTTACAGACAAACAAGGTATAGGTTTATCACTAAATTCATTAAATTGAATCTTGAGGTCTTCTTTCAGTGCTACGTTTTTGGTTAACTCATATAATCGAGCAATATCCCAAACATGATATTCAATTGGAATATCCCCAATATAGTCTGAATCTAGACTCTTAATACGATTAGACATTTGATTATTAGTAAATAGGTATATCTTATACTTTTGAACATCAAATGCATTATTTTTAATATCAAAAGCTAAACCATAACCGGGAGAACTTTCTTCAGCATTATTGAGTATATAATCTATGTCTTCAAGAAAAAATCTTGCACGTTTGACTATCATTTCTATCTCAGTTGCTGTGATAACACTATCATCATGGCGATAATCTATCAATGCTAATGACATACTATTAGATAGCTCACCATATACATATCCATCTAATTGAAGCCGATGTTGACGATAACCGATACCTTCATACTCAGTAATCTGAAACTCTGATTCAAGTTCATTATCAATGAGTAGCTCAGAAGCAACTTCTAAAAAAGCCGCTTTAGTACTAACACCAGTTCCATATACACTTGCTCTAATCTCCGAATCAAATTCTTGTTTATACTCTTCTAACCCCATACCATTTTCTCCCTATTAAATTTTAAAATTTGAAATGGCTTCTAAATTTAAAGTATATGAAACTTTTGTAATCGCAGTAGATATATCATTCCGCAGAATCTTTGGAAATTCTTCATTCACTATATAACTCTCTATACCACAAACTCTAAAATAAAGTTCATTTTCTTTATTTTGCCCATAACCAACGAGTAAAAGTTTCTCCTTGAAATCTATTGCAATTAAATCATCATTAATCTCAGATTCAATCTCGTCAATAACTGTAGATAAACATATTGCATTAGCATCATAAGCGTTAGATTCTTGTAATGTTATAACAGATAATTTCCCATCACTAATAGGTGAGTCTAGTTGTTCTAATGATGATATATGAATCTCCCTTTTACCAAGATTTGTCGACTTTACTTCAATCCAACTTTCAGGAAGAATAAAATCTTGCTTAGCCCCCTTAGGCCCTTGCCACATTTCTAAAGCCGTCTCTACGCCATAATTAGAAATCAAATTATCTCTCAGAATCAATAACTCCGCTAGAAGACCTTGTTGTTTTAAGCGCCCGAATGAATCAGGTAATCTAGATAATAACTGTTGCCAATGTTCATATCTATAACACAATGCTTTAAATGCACTTTGTTCAGTACCATTAAAATCAATAGTCTTAAAAATATCTTTGAAAATATATTTAAACATATCTTCACTACTGTTACTTAAAGAAGTTAAGTTGAATTGAAGCTGCCACTCACCACGACTTGGATCATAAACTTTATTAACAATAATTAATTTTGTTGATAATAAATTAGAAGGCTCATACTTACTTACTACAACATAAGTACGATATCCTTCACTATTCTCCCCTTTATAAACCCTTAAAGGCCAAGAAGGATTAATCAAACGTATCCCGTTAACTGAATTAGTCATCATATTCTCCAATATCATCTGCTTCAAGCTCATCTTCATCATAGTTTTCTTTTAGCCAAGTTGTGTTAACTTTATATGTATAACTAAGTTCTCTCGGTTCTTTTAAATTTGGAATACCGATTCCAAGACCAACTAAAGGTTGGTTATGAGTAATATTTTCAGAAGATTTCACATCAATTAAATAGATTACTAAAAGAGGATTTCGTTTAATGTCTGTTTTAAAATATTCTTTATCTGGTGCTCTTTTTTCAGAATACTTTTTATTTTTCTCTTTAATCCATTTCTCAATTTGAGTGCATTGAATCTCTGTAAGACCGCATGTAGCCATACCCAAACTACCAATACGATATTTTCTTAGGGTAATTATACTGCTAGTTGTGTTTTCTATACTACGTTCAACCCGATTAATTGTTTTCCCCAAGATATTAAATTCATTTCTTGACTTACCTTGAGCAAAAGCAATATCCCAAGTATCTAAAAGTTCTTCACTACTACTCTCTATCAATTCAGCAACTTTAGGGGCAATAAAGTTAGTATTTCTATGATGTGTATCTACTTGTTTTAAAAACTCCACTATAATTTCTTTTTTTACATCAAGTATCTGCTTAGTACTTTTATATGCAAGAGATAATTCGTTCGGATCAGCTACTGTATATCCATTCACTTGTAATACATTAAGAAGATTTTTAACGGCTTCTATATTACTATTAATAGTTTGAGAGTTTTTAGGAAAATGCGGTGCCTCTATATAATCGCCACTAAGAGATAAATCTGCTACATAATCACCAGCACTTCTCATTTTATTTTTTGCCGTAACAATTAAAGCACCTTCGCTAGAGCGAACCTTAATACCTACATCTAAAGGTGTTAAATTACTATAATAAATACGATTAATTTCATCTCTAAGTTCATCAGTTGCATCAGAAATATGTTGGTACCAACTATATGACTCCTCGGACATCCAAACTTGGCACAAATCTTCATAATTACGTCTATAACCAAACCAACGTCCCATTTGCATTAATGTATCATACATAACAGAGTTGCGATAAAAATAACTAATACATAATCCTTCAAGCGTCAATCCACGAGAGAGACTTAATCCACCAATAGCAATTAATCTAAGGCCATTATCATAACCCTTATAATCTAATAGCTTGGATGCATTACCACCATTAATAGATTCTACTCTAATATTTTTAATAGAATTAAATAATTGAGCTCTAATAGATTGCCAGTTTATATTTTCTGTTTCTTCAAAACTGCCTGCATTTATAAATTCCTCATTATAGACATCCTCTAATAAGTTCAATAGTGAATACTTACTATAATCTTGATTAAGTAAATAATGCTGAATCTTATCTCTTACTAATAAGAAATAATCATTAACTAAATCTTTTAAATCATTCTGAATACAAATAAATCGACTAACATTGATAAGCATCGATCTATGTGTTGTTAAATCACCACGTAAATCTCTAATTGCATTAGCAATAAGGAAGGATAAAATCGCCTTCTTCAATGTTAATGGGATATCTAAAGGTAATTCATAGTCTTTTTTATGCTTTAATGGTAAAAAATCTTCAAAGTCATCAATCACTCTATACATTGTCTTGTATTGACCCTCTTCAGAATAGATTTCCCTTGCGCCAATATAATTACTTGGTGGTTGTAACACATAAATATAATCCTTAGGGAATAAATCCTCATTTTCCATATCTTCTTTTGTATTAGGTTCAATAAATACATTAGCATATGGAGTTGCTGTATAACCTACATAACTAGATCTCATAAATAAGCCTAGGATACGTCTAATACTTTTATTAATAGATGTAGGATCATCATCCTGACTATTCGTATTAATTGAAGCGTTATCCGCTTCATCATCAATGAATAAAAGTGATTGATTTATTTTATTATAGGTCTGGTCTTTCTTTTCACCATTAAACAGTTTATATATACTATTCAAAACCGCTTTATTTTTCTTTACAACTAAAATCAAAGGAATGGATAAAGAGTCTAACGGAACATTTGAATTAGTTAAGACTGATTTATTAAAATCCTTAATAATTGAAGTGAAGGATGATACTGATACCCCTCCATTAATAAGACCCACACCTATTGGATTATTCCGCCGCTCTCTTTCTAAATCAGATGTATCAATTCCAATAAAACCTTCATCAATACGTGATTGAGTCTGTTGTCTTAACTTTTCAATAGTACCAGTTAAAAGAACTATAACTTTATAGCCTGCATCAGCAGCTTTATTAATTACAGAAATATAATTCGCAGTCTTACCTGACTGAACATCGCCAATAACCAATCCTTTTCTTGCAAAAATCCCATTTTCAACGGGCTCACCTAACAAATTTACAATATCAGTTGTCGATATATCAATCGATTGGATGACTTTTTCTGGAAGTAATAAATCAGAAGATAAATACTTTTTATATCTCTCCCAATAAGAGTAACTAGGGTCAATATCAATTGGGTTATACCAGTTTTTAAAATTAGGATCACTTGAAATAGCTATACCTGGCTCCATAACTATAGTTTGTCTATGATGTAATTCTTTTCTAATCGATTCAAACTCTTGTTCATTCAATTCATATGATAAAACTGAGCTCATATGGTAAATGAGATCATCAATATATTTTTCATCTACCGCCTCATCAACTTTACTCTTTGCGCGAATTGCCGATATAACAAGATCTACTATACCTTTACACATCTCATTCATAACTTATCCCCCAAATTAAGTACTTTAGAATATTTTGCAAAAAAGTCTATTTTCTTCAATTCTTCATAGAGCTTTTCAGAGTCAATACCAGGCAACTCTGATAAATTAGCAATTATATTTTTGGCCTCATCTGAATAGTCTTTATCAAAGGTTTCTTCATTTTTAGCTAATAAAGTATATGCAGCTTTAAATGGAACTGTTACTTCCATAAGCCTTATAAGTGCTTTGAATTGTTTTGCTTGTTCCGCAGATAAAGATTCTAGGAATACTTTGTAAATAAGAAGTTCTTTATTTATTTCAAAGAAGGTTTCTTCTTTTGTTTTCCTCAATTCCCATACATGATCATGCTCATCATTAATCAATTTATTACCTTGATGAGTGTATACACGTTCACTAGAGCCTATAGCGCGTTTTACAATGAACTTTAAATTTTGCTTAATAGAGTTAGGTAAACTTGCTGTAGATTTTTTTATATCGATATCCCAAATATGGTCTAGTGAATTTGGTATATCTACTCGAATACGAGCCAGTTTATTTAACTCATTTTTAGTATCAAGTCTAAACCAAGTTCCCCAAATAATTAAACGATTATTACGATAAACATATATCCCTTGTTTATTTCGCAAATCATCAAGTGTGCCCAATAAATCGATATCTTCGGGGCTTAATTTATTTAAATATGGTAAAATATATGGTTTAACTCTTATATTCTGTCCATCTAAATCAATATACTCTTCCGATAAAGGTTGTGTTCCTGGGTGTTTTGTTAAGAATGGATCTTTAGCCGCCAACGGAAGGTAATTAAATCTTAATTTAATAGGTGTTTTATTCGTTTTATCTAAAAAATTATGATAAATTAGTTCTAAATGTGATCGAGCAATAGATATTTTTTCATCAAATAAAGTATCTGGATCACTAGCACCTTCAAGCATTTTATCAAAGTCTTCCCAAATAACAATAGTGCCCGATTCATAACGATTAAGTTCGTCTAAAATTCCAGGAATCGCTTTATTATATTGATTTACCATTTCTTCATGATCATAAACCTTTAGTGACCACCCTTGTTGCGCAATGATAAAATCTAGATCCCATGATGCCGCGGATATAACATTATTTTTCTTACTAATAACAGTTAGCTTTCTACATTGTGATAGAGAGGCTGTTTTTAGACCTAAACCAAATCTCCCCAAATCTGATTCAGCACGTTGGTCATTTACATTCTTACTACCATAACGCATCGCTATAATTAATTCATCTGGTGTCATGCCACAACCATCGTCTATGATAGCTATATATCTAGGAATAATGCTAGAAAATCTAACATCTATATGTGTAGCACCATTACCAATACTATTATCAATAATATCCGCTAGTGCAGATTCAAATGTATATCCAATAGATCGCGTCGATTCAACTAAAATATCTGCTCTAGGTTCAACAACTTGAACATTCATACCATATGCCCCTTATATGAAATTTACAATGCCATTATAATTACTCTCATTCTATCATAATTTATGATTAAGTTCACATTATTTTCATGTAATAAATGTGCTTTTGACAGAATAATTAATTATAAATTTGCTCAATCAAATTATTGGTTTATATATTATCATATAATATGCGTATTTTTTTGCTCATGTAATGTTAAATATTATGTGAAAATTTCTTCATTATTCATGTACAAAAAACCACCCCTAACCAGGGGTGGTTCTATTTTTAGTATCTAATATTAATATTCATCTGCTCCCGCAGTTCTACTTATTTTCTTATACGCCTATCCTCCTTTTCCAGATTTCTCTCCACCCTCCTATTTCTACTTTCACCGTCCAACGAGTTATCTCGTTAGGTCTCTCCAGGCGATAAATAGTTCGGCCACGACTTGAGGGTTTTGGCTGAGTTTGATGCGGGCTAGCATTTTTCGCACGTAGTTGCAGTGTTCTAGCATCGCTTCATTCAGTTTGTGTTTGACATGACGCGGGGATTGGTACACCAAGATGGGTGCAAAGTCCGCCACATGAATATAGCTCGTATCGGGTTCCGGACCTTCTGTAACGATATATTCATAGGGTATAGCCACGTTAAAAAGGCCATACACCACGTCCTTGCCGATAGGGCGGCGACATTTAATATGAGCAAAGGTTAGATGCGGACCATAGGTCTTAGGCGCGGTATAGCTGCTGCGTCGACCGTCGCTGGTCATGATGTAATTGGGTCTCAGCCCTTCCTGCATCGCCAGCTCTCGCGTGATTGTGCGCATCGGCAGATGGACCATTTCTTCGCGACCATCCACAAAATAACACTTCGTACTGTCTCCACCACTAGGTTGATAGGTAGGAATAAAACAAACAATGTGATTCTTTGGATTCGTATAAATCAAATCCAAGTCTTCTCCCTTAGATAGCCGAGCGGCCATCAAATCTGTTAGTTTATCATCTATTG
>ERZ1106944.613-NODE-613-length-17547-cov-6.038075_pt1 | contig 17547 bp, 18 predicted proteins | sample MGYA00403672_ERZ1106944 | MGnify/ENA primary metagenome ERZ1106944 (study PRJEB35170, sample SAMEA104062454) | human gut metagenome | biome: human gut; feature: human-associated habitat; material: faeces | place: Denmark | collected 2012-10-16 ...
TTGGTAAAACACCTACTAAAGTGGACACTACATCTCCATTGTTCAAAGGCTTGGAAGAAGACCAAGTTGTTTGGATGTCCCACGTTGACTATGTAGCAAAAGTTCCTGAAGGCTTTGAAATCGTAGCACATACTATGGATTGCCCTGTTGCATCCATGCAAAATAAAGAACGTAAACTATATGCTATGCAATACCATGCAGAAGTATTGCACACTGAACATGGCAAAGAAATGCTTCACAACTTCTTGTACGAAGTATGTGGCTTTACAGGCACATGGACAATGGCAAACTATGCGAAAACTGCTATTGAAGACATTCGCAACACTGTAGGCGATGGCAAAGTATTGTTGGCGTTGTCTGGTGGTGTAGACAGCTCCGTTGCGGCAGCTCTTATTTCTAAAGCTGTAGGCGACCAATTGACTTGTATCTTTGTTGACCATGGTTTAATGCGTAAAAACGAAGGCGACGAAGTTGAAGCAGCTTTCAAAGATTCCGGCATGCATTTCATCCGCGTCGATGCAGAAAAACGTTTCTTAGATAAATTGGCTGGTCTTGAAGATCCAGAAGCTAAACGTAAAGCTATCGGTGAAGAATTCATCCGTGTATTCGAAGACGAAGGCCGTAAAATCGGTTCCGTTGACTTCTTAGCGCAAGGTACAATCTACCCTGACGTTATCGAGTCAGGTACTGGCGAAGCGGAAGTTATCAAATCTCACCACAATGTAGGCGGCTTGCCTGCAGTTGTAGACTTCAAAGGCCTTATCGAACCATTGCGTAACCTCTTCAAAGACGAAGTGCGTGAACTTGGTTCTGAATTAGGTTTGGCTGACTACCTTGTATGGCGTCAACCATTCCCAGGTCCTGGTCTTGCTATTCGCGTAATGGGAGAAATCACTAAAAACAAACTCGACATCTTACGTGATGCGGACTACATTTTCCGTGATGAAATTGCAAAAGCTGGCCTTGATCGTAGCATCAACCAATACTTTGCAGTATTAACATCTACACGTACCGTAGGCGTTATGGGTGACTTCCGTACATACGATTACACATTGGCATTGCGTGGCGTAACAACAACAGACTTCATGACTGCTGACTGGGCACGCATCCCTTACGACGTATTGGACACAATCTCCCGTCGTATCGTAAATGAAGTACAACACATTAACCGTATTGTGTACGATATTACATCTAAACCACCTGCTACCATTGAGTGGGAGTAATAAGAAATATTGATTTTAAATTCATTAACTATACTTTTTGAGTAATTCTGAATTCAACTGAAAGGTAAAAGAATAAGTTTGAAAGGGAGTTAGTGAATTTTAGTGTGTATAAAAAGCCTCCCGCCATTTGATGGGAGGCTTTTATTAAATATTTTCAATTAAAAGCTTAAATTTATGGAGTATAGAATATAATGGAGCCTAAAACACTTTCTGAATGGTTGATGTTTAATACTGTTAGATTAGAAACAAGTAATGGATCATCAGGTACAGGATTTTTTTACTCTTTTGATACTTCTGATGATAAATTCGTTCCAATACTTATTACTAATAAACATGTCTTAAATAATAATCCAAAAGAAGTTATGACATTTTATTTGCATTTAAAAGATGAAGAAAATGGATCTAATCAAAACTATAAAGTTACTTATGTATGTAATTGGATATTCCATTCATCTAAAGATTTGTGTTTTTGTTTTGTTCAACCTTTATTTGAAGAAGTTAAACGTAGGACTGGAATGGAAGTATTTTATGCAATCACTAATGATAATTCAATAGCAACGGCACAAGATATTGAAGAATTAAGTGCTATTGAAGAATTAGTTATGGTTGGTTATCCTATTGGACTTTGGGATGAAAAAAATAATTTTCCTATATTTAGAAGAGGCTATACTGCATCTCATCCAGCTATAGATTTTAATGAGTGTGGGATTGGATTGGTGGATATGGCTTGTTTTCCTGGCTCGTCAGGTTCGCCAATTTTTATATTAAATGAAAATGGATATTCCAATAGAATGGGTGAAACTTATTTGGGAAGACAAAGGGTAATGCTTATTGGTGTTCTATATGGTGGACCTGTATATACGGCTGAAGGGGAATTAAGAGTTGTAAATATTCCTACATCAAATCAAACAGTTTTATCTCAAACTCCTATTATGACTAATTTGGGCTATTATATTAAAGTATCTGAATTGCAAGAGTTTAAGGATTACATTATAGAGTTTATAAAGAATAATTGATAAATATAAGGTAATTAAAAGCTATTAACACATAACCAAAAGAATGAATAATATTTAACTAACTACTTTAATTCATACTCTTAGTTAGTGAGAATTTAATTTAAGGCCTAGATATATTATTCTTAGTTATGCTTAAAGTTAAAAGCAGATCTTAAATTGCAATATGAAATTGAACAGTATGTAAATCCACTATTTTATTAACTTCTTCTAAAAAGACTTTTTGTGGTGTTTTGTAATGTAATATCTTACGTAGTAACTTATTACACCAGTGAAGAATTCGGCGTAGTGTATGTTCTGAGATACTTTCTATTCGTTTTCTTTTCAGAATAAAGCGACGAAGTAAACCGTTATGTCTTTTGTTAGAGCCTCGTTCCCAAGCTGAATAGGTCCTTGCAAAATAGGTAGATAGTATCTCATCTTCAAGATTAGATATATCTGCAAATTCTAAACCATTATCAGTGGTTATCGTCTTTCATAACAATCTTAACTCTACATTGTTTTTAAATGTACTGAACTATGTTTCTAATGTTTCTTTTACATCATGAGAACGTGCAGAAGGACAGCGTAAAGCTATATATAATCTACTTTCTCGTTCTATTAAAGAAATCAATACATTATCTGTTTTATCTTTTGTTCCACGAACAGTGTCTATTTCCCAATAATCAAACTTTTCTCGAGTTTCAATCGTAGCATCACGAAGTTCTATTGACTTTCCTAGTTCACGTTTATACTTACTCGAAACGGACTTTCTTAGTGAGCGACGTGTTACTAGAGGTAGATCAATAGCTTTTACTCCAAGTAATCCTTGATGAAGATGGTTATATAAAGTTTTAGTACAAACCATTTTATTACGTGCAAATATACACTGACGTTTAGCATATCTGACAGCAGCATCAAAGGACCAATGTTCTTTAAATACTTTTTCTTCAACCCAGAGTATGAAAGACTCTATGGAGCCTAATTTCATTGTATTAAATGAGCCAAGACGTTGTCTTTCATATGTTGCTTGTCCAGAATCAGCTAAATATATAAGTTGAGATTTACCTTGTCGAATTTGAATCACAGTACCGCGTTTTAATTCTGTATAAATAGTTGTTCTAGAACGGCCCAGTGCACGTAAAATTGCAGTAATACTATCTCCTAGAACGATTCTCTTTTCTAAATAAAATCGTTCTTCGAAGTTTAAGTGTTTGTGCGTAATGTCGTGTTATGATTATTGTAGTCCATAGTGATTACCTCGGTTATATTTTGATTAGATACCTAAATCATAACACAAGGTTCACTATGGATTTTTTATTTGTTAAATTGTATTCTACAATTAAGCAAGATTTTATTTTAAATCTTAGAAGGGGATAATATGGCAAAGGGAATAATATATTTAATGGTTACAGTTGTTCCTGGTCTTGTTAAAATTGGTAAGACTGGAACTGATAACTTTGATACGAGAATGAGAACTTTGGAAAAACATGGTTATGCAAATGTTACAGGTTTAAAAAAAGAATTTGCTATTGAAGTTGATGAATATGATGATAAAGAGAGATTAATTCATAACATTTTTAGTAAAAGTAGAATTGCCAACACTGAGCTTTTTGCATTAGACTCTGAAATTGCTAAATCTTTATTGGCATCTTTAGATGGTAAACAGGTTTATCCTAAGGACAAGAATAAAAAAGAGATATTTAAAGAATCTACTGAAGAATTAAAGCTTAATGAGTCTACTGGATTTGTTCCTGATGGTGAATATATACTGAGTCGCAATCGTAAAGGCTTTGGGCATATAGAAGGACGAGCTATTGTTAAAGATTGTGTGTTTACAGTTTTAAAAGGGAGTATTTGTGGTAATACAGGTAAAGGATATATAGCTTCTATTAGAAGAATAGCAAAAATAAAAAATAATGTATTGCTAGAAGATATTGATTGTAATAACCCCTCTAGTGCGGGCTGGGTGGTAATTGGTAAATCAAATAATGGGTGGATTGAATGGAAAGACTTAAATGGAAATCCTATTGATATATATAGAAATCATGTGAATGAAGATGATTAACGATTTATAATATAGAGATGACTTTCCAATATTTATAAGAAGAAATATGAATGTTACAAGATCTTTCGGAGATTATTCCAAATATTCTCTCCATGATGCGCGGGTACAGAAAATAGAATACGCAGATGATAATTTAATCTTTACATTTGATTATATTTTCTCTTATGAAAATGGTGTTGAACAAACTCATAAGGCTCAAGTTGTATTTGAGACGTGTGATATAGATTTTTTTGAAATTCTCGTATTTAATAACACAATACTAGATACTTTCACAGGTAAAAGAATTGAGTTATCTCAGTATCAGCAGGATTATAGTGAAAGTGAATTTGAGGTCATTACGGAGACCTATAATTGGGGACACGCTGTATTCCAGGGTTGGTTATGGACTGAAGGGAATCCTGTACACTGTATAATGAACATATACTTTAAAGGTGATATGGTATATGTAGTTGAATGAGGCCTGAGATGAGCAATTTAGATTTTACTATTAGCTGCATAGTTACATTCTTCAGCAAGAAGAGAACAAGTCTACCGAATTTAAATTATGGAATGTACTATCCTCATATCATTATAAAAGGTACTGAGTCTTGGTATAAACCTTATGGTAGTAAAGATGTCATCTTTGATAAACAAATATGAGGTAATATGTTGTTAGTTTTTGAAATTGTAAATTATTTTGTTCTAAAAGCAGGTACGGAGTTCTTTATTATGGAAGGTGTTAATTCTGTAAGGACGTAAGAATATGGAAACTTTAAAAGAATTTTTAGATAGCCATATATATTTAGATATTATAGAGGAATTAGGACCTGATAACTTTAATAAAGAACTACAAAGTATAGAAATTCAAGAACTAAGAAATCGATTGAATCAAAGGCAATTCTTATTAGAAGGGTTTAATTGCAAGTTATATTCTGAGAAAGAGTTAGTGCAGTTTTTCGAGCAATTAATAGAATATAATCGTAAAGAACTGATTCTTTGGAGTAAAGCCTTTTGGCAATACAGTGATGAAACTTGGGAAGAATATTCTGATGGTGAATTTCCAAAAGGCGAGGAATTAGATATAGAAGATAAATCAACTATACTTGAGATAGGAAAATATTCTATAACGAGTATTGCTATGTATATGATTGAATTTGATATTTTGAAAAATCATACAGAAATATTAGGAGATTACTATAAACGAATGCATCTTCCTGGTGCAGTGAAATACGCACGAGAAATTAAAGGGCTTTATAAAAGTCTTTTTGGTTAAAATATATAATGTAGTTTTAGAAGATAAGGAAATTTTTAAAAAGGTTCTAGATTGATTAGATATTCTTAACATAGAGCAATTTAGTTTTTCCTCGGATATACTATAAAGGTGATATGGTATATGTAGTTGAATGAGGCCTGAAATGAGCGATTTAGATTTTACTATTGGCTGTAGAGTTACTTTCTTCAGCAAGAAGAGAAGAACTCCACCGAATTTAAATAATGGAATGTACTATCCTCATTTCGTTATAAAAGGTACTGAGGAATATCTTGGTATCAACTTTATTGATGGTGAGGATGTCATCTTTGATAAACCAATTCAAGCTAACGCTTTACCAGTATATGAAACCGTAGATTATTCTGCTCTACAAGCAGGTACTGAGTTCTTTATTATGGAAGACGGAAATATTGTTGGTGAAGGGATTGTAAAAGAAATTTTTCAACATAAATCGTATGGGAGTAAAAAATAACTATGGGCTATAAAAATGTATGTGTAAACTGTCGGATTTCCTTGTCGGAGGGCACAAACTACGAGTTATTTAACAGAAATAAAACCTGCCCTAACTGTAAAGGTAAAATGTACTTTGTGAACGAGAAGTTCAAAGCCCCTAAAAAATCTAATGACAAAGAGTGGAAGATTATAGAGTATTTGTTGTTGAGCGGCTATGATTTCCGCAATCCTTATTGTGGACATGAGCAATGTATTTATTTTGAGTTCCCTAAGAATCTGCAAGAGGCAGAAGAGTTTATCCGAGAAATGAGGAATTTAGACTAAGTCAGGAGGTTTCGTATGGCATCGCAAGTTACAGATTTTTCGTTCTGGAATGAAATGTGGAAACAAAGTTATTATGATCGTGAGAAAGGGATTCGGGCGAATCCATTATTAGAGTATTGGGACAAGCGGGCCAATGATTTTTCTCTTATGCGTAAAAGCAATGACTACGACTTTGGGCGGAAGGTATATGCTGCGTTAAGTAGTGTCTTAACACCTGATTCTAGCATGTTAGATATAGGTGCTGGTCCAGGTTCTTTCACAATTCCTTTTGCTCAACATATTAAATCTGTTACTGCTATTGAGCCGTCAAAGGGCATGGTGGCAGTCCTTAAAGAAAATGCCAAAGAATTAAATGTTGAGAACATTAACATCATTGAAGAATTGGTGCAAGACTTACCCCAAGATGGCTCTCCAGACTTTCAATTTGATCTGGTAACCATATCTCTTGTGCTTTGGATGTTCCCTGATGTGTGGCCTCGGCTTTTACAAATGGAACAATATTCTAAAGGCTATTGTGCAATCGTAGCTGGCATTCCTGATTGGAAGAATCCTCGGGAAGCTAGCAAATCTGATGTACAGGAGTTTCAAATTCTGTATAATATGTTACTTTCACAAGGGCGCTCACCTAATGTAAGCATCATTGATTATAGATGTGAACGTACTGTAGATGACGAAATCGAGTGCCGAAAGATCATATACGAACAGTACTATGGAGATTTAACGCCAGCAGCAGAGAAACAAATCAAGAAAGAAATCATAGCCAAATCTAAGGACAATAAATGCTTGATTTCCTCTCGGTCTGCTATAATCTGGTGGAATCCTAAGGAAGTTGTGTCACACATCTAAGATATAGTTGATAAATAGATTAGAAAAGGCAACAACATGATTAATATCGTTAAGGGCGATAGGGCGATTACCTATACCGAAGAAAAAAGCTTTACCCCTCAGCAGGTAGCAGAACTGTTTCTGTCTGTTCGTTGGGTGGTAGGTAAATATCCTGATCGATTACATAAGGCTTTAATGAATTCCTCTCGCGTGATTTCTGCTTGGGATGGAGATCGTTTAATAGGTCTTATTCGCATCATGGACGATAGTGAACTTGTGTGTTTCATCAATTATGTGCTAGTTCATCCTGATTATCGGGGCCAAGGTATTGCAGGGCACTTGCTTGAAAGGGTGAAAGACGCTTACAAATCGTATTTGTACATCAATGTTATGATTGGTGAAAGCAAGAATGCGACCTTTTACGAGAAACATGGTTTTAAAGTAAAAGAAAATTCCTTACCGATGCAATATCGTAATGTTCCTAAATATACGAAAAAGTAAATAGAGACAAAGGCTACACAAGATCAAGGTGCCGATTTAATAATATAGTTTATAAATTAAATGGGGACATTACTAATCAATGTGTAGCCTTTGTTGTTTAAACATTATATACTTAAATGAGTAAATTAATACATTGTGTGTCTATTGTATAGAGTGGGAGGTATTATAAGTATGTTTTCCTGGTTAAAAAATCTTTTTTCTTCTAATAAAGAATCTCTTGATTCTCATACGAGAGTAGAAGCTACAAAGTCTGTCGAGCAAAATTCTGATTTATTGGATGATGAACTGGACCCTTGTACTATTGGGTGGGATGAGATTACTGCAGAATGTGAACGTGTATATCCTGGTCAAACAGATCCTATGCATTTTGGAACGTTGATAAGCTGGCGGCTTGGTGGCGATAGCCCTCTTGATGGTATCAGTGTGTATGATGATGGAGATAATTGGCATTTTGTAACATATGGTTTGTCCGAGCTGTATGAAAAGGATAGCGAAGATCCTACAATCAGCGGTTACGGCATGGAGTTTACTTATCGTTTAGATAAAGCAAGTGCCAACGATGATGAGATCAGAAGTGTTTGTGGTGTATTACAACAAATTGCAAAATTTACTTTTACTGCTGGAGAAATTTTTAAACCTTATGAATATCTTTATAGTGGGCAAACAGAAGGCATAGACTCAAATAATAGTTCCAATATTGTTGGCTTTATTACTATTCCTGATGCTAAATTGCAGCCCCTTGATACTCTTAATGGCAAATTAGAATTTGTAGAGTTCATCGGTGTGACTAACGAAGAATTACTTGCTGTAAAAGACAAGAAGATGACAGTACAAGAATTATATGAGTTGTTGGGGACTGATGTAACATCTTATAATAGAAATCCGGTTCTTGAGTACAATGGTGCTGAGTAATAACTATTAGTAATATTAAAGAAATTAATTGATAAAAAGAGATTAAAGCATATTCAATTTGGATTGGATTTTAATAAAATAAGCTGAAAGCCTTGCTAATAGTGGGCTTTCATTTTTTTATTTACAGTGAAGTAGCAAATATCGATTATAGCAGTACCCCTATATGTTTATTGACACTGTATACCCCTCATGCTACGATGAGGAAAATCACATATGATTGGGTTAGGTGTCTATTGACTTAATAGAGAATTTGGTACAAGCCAAAGCGGTCACGCCACTGTAACAGCGAGGTACTTTGCATAGAGGGTGTAATGCTCTCGGTCACTGAAGTTTTTGGGAAGGCGCAAAGTAACGTTAAACTGGAGCCAGGAGAACTGCCTAATTAACAATTGCCAATTGACCTGCGAGAGACAGGGATGGGGATTGATATAGATGAATTTATACTAGCTATGCATAGTTGAAAGCTCATACTATATGCTAGCTTATTAGGCGTGGTAGTTAGTCTAACTGAGATGACAGCCCGTTTCCTCTTCGTGGGGAAACGGGCTTTTTATGTGCACTTATAGTGATAGTTTTAGTTGAGAGAAGAGAGGTACTTATGTTCAAACAAAAGAAGTTTATGGCGTATTTAGTCACTGTTTTCCTCCTAATTGTTAGTATGCTCATCTCTGCATGTGGAGGTCCTAGTGAGACAAAGAAAGATACGGCGCAAAATAACAAGCCAATCGAAATCACAGACGTAACAGGGCGTACGGTAACGCTTAAAAAGCCAGCAGAGAGAGTTGTTTTACAATGGAGTGGTGCCGGTGGTCCATTCTTTACGATTTCCGCACTTATGGGTAAGGATACACCAAAGGTTATCGCCGGTATGGATACATCCTTACAGGATTATAGAGCGGATATGTGGAATCACTTTACTGCTGAAATGCCTGAGTTAGCTAAGATCCCAGTAGTGGGGACTATCGGTGATAAAACATTTAATGTGGAGCAAGTTATTTCCTTGAACCCAGATGTTATTTTCATTCCTGTTGACTTGAAAGAACAATATGAGTCCGATGCTAAACCAAAATTAGATGCAGCAGGTGTACAAACGATTTACATTGATTACCATGCTGAAAAACTTGAAAGTCATCAAAAATCTATCGAAGCCATAGGTAAGGCTTTGGGTAAAGAGGAACGTGCCGCAGAAATCAGCAAGTTCTATACGGATCGCGTGACAAGAGTTCTCGATCGTGTTAGTAAAATTAACAAACCAAAACCAACAGTTTACCTTGAAGTTGGTATGAATGGTCCGGAAGAATTTGGTAATTCCTTTAGTAGTAATTACTCTTGGGGGGCATTAGCTACTATGGCTGGTGCTGATGTCATCACCAAGGATGTTATTAAGAAAACGTCTCCTATTAATCCAGAGTTTATACTTGAGAAAAACCCTGATATCATCATGATCATGGGTTCTTACTGGCCTAAAAAACCGACTTCTATGCGTTTAGGTTTTGAAGCAACCGAAGATTCGTCTCAAGCGTTGTTGAAGGCGTTCACCACAGAACGTCAAGGTTGGAGCGAATTAAAAGCTGTTGAAGATAAACAAGTTTACTCTGCGCACCACGGTCTTCCACGTGAAGTCTTTGATGCAGCGGTATTTGAATATTTAGCAAAAACCTTCTATCCTGAAGAGTTTAAAGATGTAGATCCTGAAGCTACACTTAAAGAGTTCTATGACAAATTCTTGCCATTCTCTTATAGTGGCATCTGGTTTATGCATATGAATTAGGGTTGTGTTGTGTGTGAAGGAGCTGATGATGTAAAATCCAAATAAATGCTGTTATATATTGTGTTTATTAGAACTTATTAAGTTTGGAATCGAGGTATTCTATGGTTAAGAAAAAGAAATTTATGGCTTATCTTGCCACGGTGCTCCTGCTAGTTATGAGCATGATTATGACAGCTTGTGGTGGTCCGGCAGATACGAAAAAGGATGCGGCACAATCTGGCAAACAAATTGAGATTACAGACGTAACTGGTCAAAAGGTTACGTTGAAAAAACCAGCAGAACGCGTAGTAGTTCAATTGAGTGCTTCTGGTGGTGCGTTCTTGACTATGGCTGCGTTGCAAGGCAAAGATGTGGCTAAGACTATTGTTGGTATTGACCCTTATTTAAGTAAATTGCGTACAGATATGTGGGATCGCTACAAATCTGAAGTGCCAGAGTTGGAAAAAATTCCTCTCATTGGTAACGTAAATGATAAAACATTTGATGTGGAAAAAGTAATTTCCTTAAACCCAGATGTTATCTTCATGCCTTTATATTTCAAAGATCAATATGAAGCTGATTACAAACCTAAAATCGATGCAGCTGGCATTCCTACTATCTATATCGATTACCATGCGGAAAAGCTTGAAAATCACCAAAAATCTATCGAAGCTATCGGTAAAGCATTGGGTAAAGAAGAGCGTGCAGCAGAAATCAACAAGTTCTATACTGACCGTTTAACAAGAGTTATGGACCGCATTAGCAAAATCAATAAACCAAAACCAACTGTTTACATTGAAACAGGTAACGAAGGTCCAGAAGGTTTAGGTTTTGCGTATAGTGCAAACGTAGCATGGGGCGCATTAGCAACGCAAGTTGGTGGCGACCTTATTACAAAAGATGTAGTTCAAAAAGCAGGTCCTGTTAACCCAGAATTTATTTTGGAAAGAAATCCAGATATCATCATGATCATCGGTTCTTACTGGCCTAAGAAACCGACATCCATGCGTTTAGGTTTTGATACAAATGAAGCAAAATCTCAAGAGTTACTGAAAGCTTTCACCACAGAACGTCAAGGCTGGCCTGAATTGAAAGCCGTTCAATCTAAAAACGTATTCTCTACTCACCATGGTTTACCTCGTGAAGTATATGACGTTGCAGTATTCGAATACTTAGCTAAAACATTCTATCCTGAGGAATTCAAGGATGTAGATCCTGAAGGCACACTTAAGGAATTCTATGACAAATTCCTTCCATTCTCTTACGGTGGCGTTTGGTTTATGCAGTTGAACTAAAAAGGGGTTTTGTATAGTGACGGAAACTAACAATCAGTACGATTATAAAAAACAGAGCTATAAAAAGCTCATGTTTATTATCATTGGTCTGATCATTTGTGCGGTAAGTTTTGTTACCGATATTATTGTAGGCCCTGCATCACTTACGTTAAGTGATGTATGGCTCGCATTAACAGACCCAGCAGAGGTTTCCAAAAATGCTTATGTTATCATTTGGTCGATTCGTCTTCCGACGGCCATTATGGCATTGCTCGTAGGTGCTTCTTTGGGCATTGCTGGTGCTGGCATGCAGACTATTCTTGATAACCCGTTATCTAGCCCGTATACACTTGGTATATCCGCAGGGGCTGGCTTCGGTGCATCTCTTATGGTTGTTGTAGGCGCTAGTGCATTAGAGTTTTTAGGTGTCTTTATGGTTCCATTTGGCGCCTTTGTATTTGCTAGTTTGACGAGTTTCTTTATCTATTCCATCAATAAGATTAAGAACTTCTCCTCTGAAACGATGATTCTCGCTGGTATCGGCATGATGTTCTTGTTCCAAGCGCTTCAATCCTTGATGCAATATATGGCATCTCCTGAGGCCCTTCAAAACATCGTGTTCTGGACGATGGGGAGTTTAGCTAAGGCAAATTGGGTGAACATCTCTATTGTTCTTATCGTGCTAGCAATCATGCTTCCGCTTATGATGCGTGAATCTTGGCGTTTAACAGCATTAAAATTAGGCGATGAAAAGGCTTCTGGTCTTGGTGTTAATGTTGAAAGCTTACGAGTAAAAGTGTTTGCTTTCATCTCCATCATTACAGCCGTTGCTGTTTCTTTCGTTGGAACCATTGGTTTTATCGGTATTGTAGGACCACATATTGCACGTATGCTTGTGGGTGAGGATCAACGGTATTTCTTACCATTATCTGCAGTGTGTGGCATGGCGATTTTGTCTCTCGCATCTATTGCGAGTAAGATGCTCGTTCCTGGGGCGATGTTCCCAATCGGTATTGTGACAGCAATCATCGGTGTACCTTTCTTCTTCTCGTTGGTATTAACTAGGAAAAGGAGCTATTTCAAATGATTGAAGTTCATAATCTAACCTTTGGTTATTCCGCTACGGAAGACGGACAAATCTTAAAGGGCGTTGACTTTGCTGCTAAAACAGGTAAATTGACTGCGCTCATTGGTACTAACGGTGCTGGTAAATCTACACTTTTAAAAACAATTATGGGTATCTTGAAAGGCAAGGGCGAGATTTCCGTTAATGGTAAACCTGTATCTCAATATTCTACAAAGGATTTTAGTAGTACAGTGAGCTATTTGTCTCAGGATAATGACTGTAAAGTCAATCTATCTGTTTTTGAAGTCGTTATGCTAGGGCGCATGGGCTCCATGTCCTTCCGCGTAAGTGATGAGGATATTGCAGCCACACAAGAGGTATTGGAACGGTTGAACTTACAGCGCTTTGCATCGCGTAGCATCATGGAGCTCAGCGGTGGTCAACGCCAACTTGTGTTCATGGCGCAAGCCCTTGTAAAAGAACCTAAAATCTTAATTCTTGATGAACCGACAAGTGCTTTAGATTTGCACAAGCAATTTGACTTGTTAACATTGCTAAAAAACCTGACTCAAGAAAATGATTTTACAACACTCGTAACATTACATCATCTTGATCTGGCGGCTATGTTCGCAGATGAAATCATCGTGCTTAAAGAGGGTACAGTATATGCTCAAGGCGCGCCGAAAGACATCTTTACAGAAGCCATGATGGAAGATGTATACCGTGTTAAAACGAAAATTTATATGGATGACAATGGGCTACCTCATGTAATTCCATTAGAAGCTATTATTAATTAATAGGATTCTTTGTGATTGCGTTGAGCTTATTATAGTGTTGGAACTATTTATTATAGATAATCATTGACGTGAATCCAGTTATATTAATAGGCTGTAAAATAATTAGTTAATAATAAAAGAAGCTGAAATCTTTGCAGAGCAGCATTGATTTCAGCTTCTTTTTGTTGGGAAAAGTATTGGTATTGTATTTAAATAATCTCTTTAACTTGTGCTATACCCTTATCAGTAAGCACGTAGTGTCCATTTGTCACATATAATAGACCTTGTTTCTTTAGCTGTGAAGCAGCTTGATGAGTATAATCAGGTCTCCAGTTCAAATGCTCATGAATGGTACCAATGCCGTTTTCAACGTGCGCGATAGGTGTATCCATATGTGTATAAATATGGCACAACATCATCGTTTCCCGATAGTGGCGACGTAAGTGACGTTGACGACGGTATGTGGCGATATAGCCTGTCTTTGGTGTTGCGATAACAGCGATAATCAGTGCGATACCGATGGTGGTTGCAATGGAACCCGCGATGGATACGTCCATGGTGAAAGATACTTCCGTACCGACGACAGCACAGATTATACCGATGATGATACTGCTAGTAAGCATGGCTTTCACAGAGTCCGTCCATAAATAAGCGATGGCTGCAGGTCCTATCATGAGGCCGATGACGAGAATGGCACCAACCGCTTGGAACGAGGCCACAACGGTGAGGGATACCATGGTCATGAGCACATAGTGGATGAGGGCTGGCATAAAGCCGAAGAGCCCCGCTAGTAGCGGATCGAAGGTAGATAACTGCAATTCCTTGTAGAAGAGCATGACTAAAATTAAATTGATGATTGCCACGCCTAGAGAAATCCATAGCGATATAGGCCCCAAGTCGGTGCCGTTCACAATCCATCGGTCAAAGGGGGCAAAGGCTATTTCGCCGAGTAATGCGGTATCTACATCGAGATGAGCGTTACCACTGTATAGGCTGACTAGAATGATGGCGATAGAGAATAGAAGCGGGAAGATGATGCCGATAGACGCATCTTCGTTGACAAGCCCCGTATTGTGTATCATTTCTGTAAGCCATACGGTGCCTACACCAACTAAGGTAGCCCCGACGAGTAGAAATGGAGAGTTTAAATCTTCCGTCATAAAGAAGGCTAGCACGATGCCGAGAAATACGGTGTGCGTAATGGCATCGGCCATCATGGACATGCGGCGCAACACGAGGAAAACCCCAGGGATGGCACATGCGATGGATACCGCAATGGCAATGAGCAATATCTCTGTATGAACTGTCATGGGGCACCTCCTATGCGAGGTTGTGCGTCCTCTGCTACGTAAATACTATGCTGTGCCTTGGATTTGGGAGCCCTTGTGGTTTCTAACAATAATGCGTGCTTTGACTGTCTATTTTTGCGGAACTGCCAGAGCATACCTCTGTTAGGAGCAAAGATGAGGCTCAATAATACGAGAATCGATAAAATAACTATGATAGCTGGGCCTGTCGGTAATTTTAGAACCGATGTACTCCAGATAGTACCGCCGATGGCGGATATCATGCCGAAACATCCTGCTAATATACACATGGTGCCCAGTTTATTCGTCCACTGTCTTGCCCCTACGGCGGGTGCAATGAGGAGGGAGCTAATCAAAATAGCGCCTACCGATTGAATGCCGATAATAATGGTCATGATCAATAGTGAACGATATAAAATAAGGGTGAAAGTGACGGGAATTTGTAGTGTTTTGGCGTATTCCATATCGAAGGAGATGAGCTTTAACTCCTTCCAGAATAATGCGGTTAACACGATGATGATGAGCGCCGCTGCAGATGTGATGTACACGTCACGCGCCAATATGGTGGCTGCCTGTCCAAATATGAATTTTGAAAGCCCCGCCTGACCTGCATTGTTTAGACTTTGAAGGTAGGTGAGTAGAACCATACCAAGACCAAAGAAGGCAGAGAGTATAGTAGCCAGAGCGCCATCGAATTTGATTTTGCTGTTTTCTACGGTAATGGTAATGAGCCAAGCCGCAGTAATCGATGAAAGTGCGGCACCGGCGATGAGAACCTCAATATCTTTAATGCCTGTCAGCAAGAAGGCTATGACCACACCGGGTAATGCCGCATGTGATAGACCGTCACCAATGAGACTTTCCTTGCGAAGTACCGCAAAGGTGCCAGCGATACCACTAGCGAGGCCTAATAACGCCGTGCCGAGCAGTACCATCTGAGTCGTATAGGATTGGAGTATGGTCATACAATCCTCCCCTTGCCGTAGGTGCGCTCAACAGCTTCATCCGTAAATGTATCTGCTACAGGGCCATAGGCGATAGTTTGTTTGTTTACCATCGTTACCCAATCGAAATATTGGGGCACCGTATTTAAATCGTGGTGGACGACGATAACCGTTTTGCCACGAGCTTTCATTTCTTGTAAAAGAGAAATAATAGCGTGCTCTGTGGTTTTATCGACACCCTTGAAGGGTTCGTCCATGAGGTAAATATCTGCCTCTTGGACGAGGGCTCTTGCGAGGAAGACGCGCTGTTGTTGTCCCCCTGAAAGCTGGCGAATTTGTCGATCCACATAGTCGCTCATACCCATTTTTTCAATCATGGAGAGGGCGAGTTCCTTATCCTTTTTGCTAGGTCGATTGAACCAACCTAGATGACCATAACGACCCATGAGTACTACATCTAGTACGGTAGTGGGAAAGTCCCAGTCTACGCTGCCACTTTGAGGGACGTAGGCAATTTTCTTATAATCCTTTTTGTCCATCGCTAAGTGGTGATCGATATAAAATTTTACACTTCCTGAGATAACTGTTAGTAAGCCGAGCATGGCCTTTAATAATGTGGACTTACCGGCACCATTAGGGCCGACAATGGCCGCTAAGGAACCGATGGGTACCTTCATATCTACGTCCCATAATACGGGTTTTGTCGTATAGGCTACGGTCATATCTTCAACTTCAACGGCCCATTCCATAGAGACCTCCTTTATTTAAGTGCTTTAGTAATCGTATCGATATTGGCTTTTACCATGCCGATATATGTACCGCCTTCAGTACCTTCGGAGCCGAGAGAGTCAGAGTATAATTCGCCGCCGATAGCAACATTCCAGCCTTTAGCCTTAGCTGCTTCTTGAACGGCTTCAATTGTTTTGTGTGGTACAGAAGATTCTACGAAGATAGCTTTAATTTTGTGATCTACGATGAATTGCACAAGTTCATTCACATCTTGTGTGCCTGCTTCTGTAGCAGTACTTACACCTTGCAAACCTTTTACTTCAAAGCCGTACGCACGAGCAAAGTATTGGAACGCATCGTGAGCTGTTACGAGTACGCGTGATTCTTTCGGAATCGATTCTGCTTGAGCTTTAACGTACGCATCAGTTTCATCTAATTTAGTAAGATATGCGTCATAGCGTTTTTTGTAATCTTCTTTATGAGCCGGATCGGCTTTAGCAAGACCTTCGTATACTGCTTTTGCTGCCAGCTTCCAGTTAGCAACGTCAAACCAAATATGAGGGTCTTTTGTTTTTACACCATCTTCTTCGTCAAAGTCGAGCAGTGTAGCTGGATCAATGGCATCAGATACGCGGATAGTTGCTTTATTTTGCTTTGTTAGATTATCGAAAATGGAGCCCATTTTACCTTCCAAGTGAATGCCGTTATATACTACAACATCCGCCTTAGACATAGCTGTTACATCGCCTGCACTCGCTTGATATAGGTGAGGGTCTACACCTGGGCCCATGAGACCTTGAACGGTTACATGGTCACCGCCGATTTCTTTTACTAAATCCGTTAACATCGTCGTTGTAGCTACGACATTAAGTTTTTTCTGACTATCTTGGGCGGTGTCTTTTCCGCAGCCTGCAAGGGCAAATAATATAAGTGCTAATGATACGACGACTAATACGATTCGATTGAATTTCATAATAAGCCTCCTTTTTATAGATACTAAATTTAAAAACGTTAACAATCTTGTTTGAGGGAAATGTTTTGTTCTAATAATGAATTAATTTGAAAAAGAATATGTCTCTGAATTTAAACGGAAAAATAGCCGCTACTAACGTAGCGGCTAGTGGCAGTTATACAGTCTTCTGCTAGGGTCACGA
>ERZ1106944.652-NODE-652-length-16739-cov-10.888456_pt1 | contig 16739 bp, 9 predicted proteins | sample MGYA00403672_ERZ1106944 | MGnify/ENA primary metagenome ERZ1106944 (study PRJEB35170, sample SAMEA104062454) | human gut metagenome | biome: human gut; feature: human-associated habitat; material: faeces | place: Denmark | collected 2012-10-16 ...
CAGATTCTTTATCCACATAAGACACATAATCGTGTGCATGTTTTTCCACCACACGTTCACGACGGAAGTTCTTTCGTTCTTCTTTCAAAAAATATCCAACTTCTGTAGCAATCCGGCATACATCAGCTGTAAGTTGTTTTAAATCTAACATTCTATCTTTCATAATTTAGGCAATCCGCAAATCAATGCCAAAATTATTACTTTTTTTGATAGAAATAAGAGTTTTCCCGGAAAAAGATAAGTAATTCCAGGGTATACTCTATTGAATTACTTTTGCACAGTAAATCTATATTCCGTAACGGAATAATATTTCTCATGAGGACGCAACACACAGGATGGAAATTCAGGATGATGTGGCGTGTCCGGATGGTGGATGGTTTCCAATATCAGACCACCATATTTCTGTTGTGGACCACCTTTGGCCACAATCTTTTCTGAAAGCCCGATACCGGTATAGATCAACAAGCCGGGCTCTGTAGTGTAAGTTTCTAATTGACGGCCACTTTGAGGTTCCGTGACAGTTGCAGCATAACGCAAATCTCCGTTATAATCACGAAGTATCCAGTTAGCCGAATAACCACCCATAAGTTTCATGTGCTCATTAGGAGAGGTGACACGTTCTGCAAAGCTATGAGGAGTGCGAAAATCTAAAGGTCCTCCCACTACTGATTCAACCGAAAACGGCACATACCACGGAGTATTTACCGTAACTGAATCCGCATTAATTTGTACGATATGATTTAAAACCGAACCTCCGTCATAACCCTGAAGGTTAAAATAGCAATGTTGCGACATATTAACGATAGTCGGCTGATCGGTAACTGCCTCATATTCTATACGCCAAGTATTGTCCGGAGTCCAGTAATAAGTGACTTTACAGTCCAAATTACCAGGATATCCCTCCTCTCCGTCAGGACTGCAACGAGTAAAAACAATGCCAAGCGTATCAGAACTATTGACCGGCATCGCTTTCCACATGACACGATCAAATCCCTTCACACCGCCGTGCAAATGCCCGGGATGTCCGTTTGGAGATTCATTGCACGAAAGTTGATACCGAACAGAATCAATCATAAAATTCCCGCCGGCAATACGGTTAGCATAACGTCCTAATAAAGCCCCGAAAAACCGCTCGGCTCCAGTCTCATAATCCTTTAGGTTTTCATATCCAAGCACTACATCTGCCATTTTTCCTTCCCGGTCCGGCACCATAATATTCGTCACACGACACCCATAGTCAATGACCTTGAATTGAGCCCCCGAAGCATTGGTCAGGGTATATTGAGTAACGGTATCACCATCTTGAGTAATACCATAAAACGCTGTTTTCATTCCAGGAATAACTTCACATTCCGCACAAGCAGTAACAAACACAGCTAAATACAAAAAAGCAAAAAATCTATTCATCTGACATTCAATAGTAAAGAATAAATATTTTATCGAATAAACAGCCACAAAAATGCAAATGCAGAAGAAGATAAGATCTCTCTTATTCGTTTGAGCGCAATACTTATTTGTGTCTCTACTGTTTTTACAGAAATCCCGAGACGTTCGGCAATCTGCCTATAAGAAAGTCCCTCCTTCCGGCTCAAGGAAAATATCTCCCTACATCTCTCCGGAAGCTGTTCAATTGCCCGATTCACCACTTTTGTCAAGGCATCAATGTCAAAACAATCTTTATATTTCCTTTCTTCCAGTTGCTGGTTAAACCAATTCTCTAACAACTGATGCCTGTTTTCCTCATCACGAAGATAGTTTAATACCCGATTTTTGGCAGCCCGGAAAAGATAGGTTTTGATATAGGTTATTTCAATACAATCTTTATTCTCCCATAGTTTGAGAAACACCTCCTGAATAATATCTTCTATGACTGCTACATCATGCGTATAGAAGTTGAGAAAACAACAAAGTTGTTCATAGTATGTATCGTAATAAATTCGAAAGGCTTGAATATCCATCGTTCCCGGAATTGTGTTTATCAGTCTCACAAATCTACAAAAAATAATCTTCTTTCGGAATATATTTTCGTAAAGAGAACCATACCTTCAAAACACTTTCTAATACTAAAACCGAAATTACATTAATTGCACTAAACAAAGATGCTGATAATGAAGCGGATCATACAGATTCTTTCTAAATATAAATCTGTATGAATCCGCGTCCAAATGAGCTTTACAAGATCGTTCAGAATTGTCTTTCTGCAAAAATATTCAGAGCATAAGGATCACTCACCGCTGCCTGCTCAATATATTTCTGTGCCAGCTTCGTATCACCGGTGTAGCGATAAGCCAGCGCTAGTAAATAACTATAATAAGCACTCCTTTGCTGTACGGCACGATCGCAGAAACTTATAAAGAAAGGAGTAGTGGCAAAATAACCCGCATCAACAGTCTTCATGCCTTCTTTCCAATCTTGCAGTTTATAATTGATGAGCATATCCCCCTTGAAAGGCATACCCGTTTCACGATAACAAAGTGCCTGATAAAATGGCAATTCCGGTAAGTTCATATTACTAAAATAATCTACCTCAATACCCGTTATAAAATCAAAATTCTCATTGGCCTTGTCTTCCTGCCCCAAAGATTTCAAACAGATTGCTTCATAATATTTAAATGGAACCAATCTAACGATATTCCACAAACCTGCTCCCAGATTTTGAGGCAGAGTTTGCGCAGCCTTAAAACAATCAACCGCTTCTTGCATTTTATTTTCTTTCATTAATCTACGCCCTTTCAGGAAATAAGCAAACATATACTGTTCTGCTACGGCATGTTCTCCACCTTCAGCCGGGACAAAGTTACGTCCCCTAAGAAGTTCTATTGCGTTATCCTCCTGTCCTGCCATGTTATAAGCTCGTGCCCATTCAAGCATAATATCATCGCGGCTAATTACAGACTTATGATTATTCAGGAAAGAAATACGTTCAATAGGAGCAACTCCTAACTTACCCATTACATAGACCGTTTCAAAAATCAACTGTTCGTCATTCGGCTTCAAGGATAATGCCTGCTTCAATAAGGGTAACACTTCATTTTTACGATCCATGTGTGAATAGTAAGCGACAGCCAGATTTCGTGCAGCACGATAATCAGTACCGGACAAGCCTTCCCAAAGAGCGACTGCCTTCTCATAATGTCCTTTGGCGTAAAGGGCACATCCCAACAGCAACTGCGCCTTCCGACTTCCCCGTTTTGCCCAATGAGACAAACTGTTCATTTCAATTCGCCGACTTGGGAAAGCAATCCCCTCCGTTGCCGAATCATTCGGAGAACCGCCTTTTATATCTGCATATATGGCAGACAGACTAAAAATCAGAGGCTCGTGTGTTTGCAACATCTCTATCAGGGAAACAGCCTCTTTCTGCAGATTAGCGACAAGCAAAGTTTCTATAAGATCGAGACATACCTGATTCTTATCCGTCCGTATCTTTTCCATAAAATCCCGGGCACTAACTTTACCGGTCAGCACACCGAAGTAACGTGCCAAATGATTAAGTTTATCATTCGCTTCTACAGACAGATATTGACGTTCCGATGCTTTTTTATCTCCCTGCAAATAAGAAGCATATATCATCAACGCATTGGCTACAGCATTATCTTTATGATAAGTAATGGCAGTAGTAAGATGTTGAACAGCCTTGTCATACTCCAGCTTACGTATGTCAAGCATAGCCGCATAAGTCATGGCTGAAGAAACATAAGCACTGCTCCATGCCGCTTTCCGGAAATAATCATAGGATTTCTCCTGCTCATCGAGCGCTAAATAAACATGCCCTAACAAATAGTACAGTTTCCCATTTTCAAGACGCGTATTGAACCGTGTCAACACTTTTTCCGCCCTCAAAAGATATTCCAAAGCCTCACTGTAAAAAGCATTGCGTAATTTTGCTTCTCCTAAAGCGATCAATGCAGGAGCAAAATTCGGATCACGTTCAAGAGCTTCTTTATAATAGCTCTCTCCTTTAGTGGCAGGATCACGGTATTGGTCCACATGCAAACCTTCAAGATACAACAAATGCGGACTTTCAACCTTCTTGACATTCGGCATATCCTGTGTTGTATGAGGAATATTAAAAGTATCGTGTTTCTTCACTGTATAAGACATTAAAACAGTTCCGTCATTAGCGGTGACATCTATTGAATATCCCAACTTCATTCTTACATCCGCAGGCAACGAATATTCTTCTCTGGCCTTGATCGTCGCATTTCCCGAAAACAGCACCCGATCGCCCCCTCTGACCGTAATCTTCACATTACGAGTCTTATTCAACTGCACTTTAATTGCATCCTTGACGTATATAGCTCCTGTGGTATTTGCAAAGTCCGGCACCCCGATTTCTCCGATCGGGAACCAATATTGCGAGAAGGTTTTAGTCTCCATCGGTTCAAGCCATGTAAAATCCGGCTGATTGTCAGAATAACTGCCTGCCATTAACTCACAATAGGCTCCATCTGTATCCGTAAGAGCATTTTCCCAAGACTGGGACAACTGATTGTACGCCCATGTGAACATTTTCTTACCGGGTGACACATGATGATCTCCGATGTGTACAACCCCGCATTTCCTGCCCGTATCATAACCGCCAAAGAAATCATACTGTGATGCCGCACTAAAATAAGAGGTAGGCTGAATCGTATTCTTATGCTTGCTTATATCAACTGCACCGTCATAACGAATACCGTTAAATATTCCTGCCGCATTTGTTGCAACCGGATAAGTAGTAACCGAACGTTTGTAATGGAAAAACACATGGCTTACATCGTGCGGAAAGAATATCTCATAATTCTTATTCGAAGGTACCGCCACATTCTCCCACCATAAAAACGAATGTCTTAACGGGGTGATATTCGACAATTTGACTCTCGTTTCAAAGATAGACTCACCGGGGTTAAGCACAATGCCAACCATACCTTTCATCCGGTCTGTCGGATCATGTTCCGAAACCCAAACGATCACTCCACCCCCCGGCAGTTTTTCTATTTCATAATCAGTGGGCATAAAAGACGAAGCCCGATGATGAAAAGGCCAGTTAAACTCCAGTCCACCGGAAATCCACGAGCCCAAAGCACCGATAAGAGCTGGTTTTATGACATGGTTCTTATAGAAAAAATCATATCCATTCGTTTTATCTTTGGCAGCATATATCTTACCTCCAATTTCCGGCAATATTTGTAGTTCCAAATATTCATTCTCTAATTTGATAAGCGTATATTCTTTATCCACTTTTTGTTCCCGATTCACTTTCAGAACGATTTTATTAGGATAAGGATTGCCACTCGAACGCTGGTGTACCCTGTTTTCGGCAAACATCGGCAATTCTTCACGTTCCGGTTCTGTGTATGTCGGAATACTGACTTTGCTTACAGACACCTTGACCGATTGCGCTTTTGCGCTTGTAGTAAGAAACAAAATCAGAAACAAAATATTGAAATATTTCATGAGTGCATGTATTATTATGATTAAAAAATATCTTTCATTTTACTCCATCCTGACGCAACGGACAGATGCTGCCGAAGCACGATCCATACCTGTAAAATTAAGATTTGCATTATTATAATAGAAGTAATAAGCTCCTGTTGTTCCTGGATTACTAGTCCATTGATATCCCCGATATTCCTGATAAGCAATCTTATTAGCTCCCTTATCCAGATAGCCTCCTGTCGGGAAGTAAGAAGTTTGCGAACCATCAATCACAAACAGATGCCCGTAATTGTTATCACATTCCGTTTTTGAAGTAAAAGTGAATCCCTGATAGCAATTCTGATCGGGCACACAATAGCCTTCCGGACAAGGATCATACACAGTTTTTACATTCTTGGTGAGACCATCAGAATTTCCCCATAGTCCGTTATTCCGCCATTCATTATGCCAGTCATTCGTAGAAAAAATTCTGGTATCAGGATTGGATATGGTATAACTTACTGTTCCCACTTCGGCAGAAGTGGTTGCATTTGCGGTCAGTTCCTTGTTATCCACAGTTGTCGCACTCGAACGGACAATATCAAGCGGACGCGGGAACGGATCTTTACGCCCCCACTGATACCACGCACCATAAGCATTCTGATCTTTAGGAGTAACAGAAGTTGCACCCAAATTACGATCCATCATTTTGAATGTTCCCCGTTCCTCATTAATATAGGTAAGATCCGATGCTTCAGTCACCCAAATATGAAAAGACCATACGTTCTTGCCCGATGCATCTCGAATAGCCACAAGGGCATTTCCTTTCACGCCACTTACAGGAACTTTTAAAGTAGTTCCCTCCAATGCAGGGACAGCAGAAAGAACATCTCCCGATGAAGACGAATTCGTTTGTGTCCACAAAACAGTTGCAGACACAGCCTTATCTACTAATTCCCCATTGATATTCACCCTCGGACGATTTTCATAAGTATAATCTCCTGCCAATGAATAATAAGGTGTAACATCTATTTCAAGTGTTCCTGCAGATGCCGTACGATAACAGTTTGCCTTACCATAATACAATGTCACCGGCAATAATTCCATCGGTTTGACAACTCCGGCTTCAATAGTGAAAGCACCCGGAGTCGCTTGTTCGTAAATCCGTCCGGCAGCATCCGTTATGACGAAAGTCAACCCTTTGGTATAATTTACCGCAGGAAGAAATAAAACAAAGTCTGTATGAGCCGAGGGATTATTATCCGTAGAAAGAGGTACGCTTGTATCACAAGTAACCAATGCAGTAGCCGCAGCAGAAGGAGTGGAAGACTTCCGAAGTGATACGATTCCATCCGCTGCATTGACATCAGCTATACCCGACACCAGTTCTCCGTCATTACCGCGTACTGCTACAGACTTAATACTAATTCCCATTAATTGATAATCAGTCAGCTGTAGTCGTACTCCACCACACAGATTCTTAAAAGAGAAGGCTTCACCATCAGAGGCTGCCGCCATCGGCAAAGATGATATTTCACTATCGGCATTGAACGCACCCATCCATTTCTGTCCGGCAAGTGCCGAAAAGTCAACAGCAAGTGTCGTACCTTCAAGTTGGCTGCCTGACGCAGCCGACGCCGGATAAACAGCATATCGGATGGCATCATCTACAGAAGTGTCCACCGGGTCAAAAACAGCGGTACGAACACTACTGGCAGTAGTAATATAAACAGCTCCATTCGGTGTTGAAGTGCCAAACAGCCGTATCTCATCATTTTGGGTCCAAACCACATTCATGGATGCATTAAGCGACGTGCGTGTCGTGGCGGTAACAGCACAAATGGCCGTAATGGATTTTTCTCCTCCTTTTACGGTCGGTTCCGGAGAAAACGCCTCGTCATCAGTTTGCACACAACTACCCAATGATAAACCAATTACCAGAAGAATCAGAATTTTATTTTTTTTCATGGTCTCGCAAATTTAAAATGTTATCATTATTTCCATGTACCTTCCGTATCGCCATTATTCCAGGACGGTCCGGTACCGGTATCTCCTTCCCCCGGGAGAGGTTCAGGATCCGTAGCAGCTTTCAAAACGATTGGTAACCATTTCTCATAATTCGTAGCAGTCAGTCCAGTGAAGGTATCACTACCATTCTGATCGTATAAGGTAGCATTAAACATCAAACGGTCGGCCACCACCCGAAGTAAAGTCCGTGGAATAGCCATTTCGACTACATATCCCTTATCGGCTGCCGTATCACCAAAAGTTCCGTGAACCGCACCCTTACAAGTTACTGAAGAATGACTGCATTTAATGGTATATTGAACTGCATCCGGAATAAGAGAGATTTTAAGAGGGGTTCCGGTAGCATCTCCACCCTGAAAAATCAATTCCATACTGTCGTCTGTGGTCAAGTCTTTATCAAGACGTTCCACCAGACAATATACATTTTCTGCATCATAAGCAAAGCGGAACACGGCTTGTGTAGTGGACACACTTCCGATAAACAGCGCATCACTGACTGCACTCCAATCCGAATTGTCGGCGTCTATCACCGGTGTCATTCCGGAGGCATTAATCCGATGATTCAGAACAAACTGTCCAATCTGAATACGGGCAGCATCTTTATTCTCGCTATTGACAAAGGTAGCAGGCATGGCAGCTACAAGAGCATGCGGGTCAATAATTTCCGTTGCTCCCCAATATCCTTTTCCACTAAATGGCTGATACGTTTCTCCCCATTGGGAAGCCTCTGCGTTACCCACCTGCATGGTAAAGAGAGAAGAAGCATTGTACGACAAGACAGTCTCTCCCGAGGGGAATTGCACCAGATAAGGTGCTGCAGCCTTCTGCACAAAATTGAGTTTACGGTCCGAAGGCCCTACTTCATCTCCGGTCAATGGAGCCGAAGCCCAGTTGTCGGAGCTCCACGCCATTGAAATATGATAAACGTCGCCTTCATCTCTGAAACGTGTTTCTGTAGCTACTGCAATCTTCGTCGAATTATTTAATTCGCGGGCAGAAGGCATCTGATCCGAATAAATTTGCTTGCCCGAGCCATCTATAGCCAGTCCAGTCTTTTGACGGATCACCTTTCCAACGACCGTCCATGTCCGCCCATTATCCATAGAGCGCAGCATGGCAGTCCCCGAATCGGCTGTGAGAGGCTCGCTATCCGTAAAATAGACCTGTATTTCACCCGAACGAAGTTGTAATGCATAAGGTTCCCAAGTCGTTCCCTGATAAATAATCTGGGCAGTCGACCAGGTACGTCCATTATCGGAAGAACGCCTCATCATAATGCCATTACTCTGCGGATCGACCCTGTATCCCTGATTCAAGCGAAAGGAAGCGAATGCCAAAATATCCTTATTTGCCAGAACGACTGCATCACATGATGAGAAACAGCGTGTATCACTGGCACCGGAAGTTTGCCGGGCACTTTCGCTCTGAAACAGAGGACTGGATGCATTCTGCCATGTAATCAGATTAGTACTTAAAGCATAATAGACATTCCAAGCCTGTGGTCCCTGCTGGTATAATAGCAAATAGGTCCCATCACCTAATTTCTTGATACGGGGATAAAGAGCATTCACAGCCGACAGTGCCGGACTTTCCAAAGTCAGCAACCGGCGATAGTCTAATTCGAGAGAACTATTCCCCCATTCATCCGCATGAGAGTTCACTGCTACATTTTCACTTTTATTGAGCGACTGAATAGAGGTAATCTCTCCAGTGACCGGTTCAGGGTCAGGATTTGAATTAGGGCGCGGATTGGACCACTCATCCGTTGAGGTATAAGATGTACAAGCAACGAGAAGCCCCATCACTGTTACCAAAAGGTATCTATGAGTTTTTAACTTTTTCATCATATTCATTCTTTTATTTATTCAATCCGTTATCTATCAGTTTGAAGTCATACTTTTTATAAAATCAATTTCTTGTTGACTATAAGGTGTACCATCCAGACGGAATATATCATGAAACCAAATTTCAGGTTCCGGATCTCCGGCCTTGCTCGACCACTGTAAATGGAAATTACACTTTCCTGCTGTCAATCCCCAACTGATGGCACCTACCTTTTCACGCTTAAGAATCGGCATTATTTCTTCAAAAGTTGAACGGGGGCGTCCCATATACTCCTGGCAGATAACCGGACGATCAAACTGCTTCATGAAAGCGATGAATTTTTCCATTTCTTCAGGTCCGTAATAACAGTGAAAGGTCATAACGTCACAATTCTCACCCAGAAAACTGATAATCGGCAAATTACTGCGTGTGCCATGTCCTCCGGGATAAATCCATATCGGAGACGACAGCGGTTGCGAGGGATTCACCTCACGCGCCCAACGGAACACTTCGCGCAACAATGGCATACTGTGTGCTTTCTGCTTGAAGTTTTCCGGTTCGTTATATAAACACCAGAATAAAATACGATCATCTGCTTTAAAGGTAGTCATCACATCTTTCACGTAACGTTCCAGACGCGGATACGTTGACGGATCATTGACGGATGGCGCTCCGGGACTCTGTATCCATTGAGAGTTATGAACACCCTGTACAGAAGCCGGTTGTACACCGAGTTTCGGACTCTCAAAACGCCCGCCATTCGTAAAGAAAGTGACGATGGCACGCATACCATGTTTCTGACAGATACCCAGAAATGTATCCAGTCGTTGTTTAAACCCTGCCGGATCCGCTTCCCACACCATATCATGCAGGAATATGCGTACCGTATTGAATCCGAGTTCCCCGGCACGTCCCAACTCCAACTCCATGGTTTTCGGATCAAAAGTCTCCTCTTGCCACATCTCAAACTGATTGATTGCCGTAGCAGTAACGTAGTTGATACCCACCGGCCATTTTTGAGATGCGTACCATGCGTTTGCTTTTTCCGTCGACCATCTTTCAGCCTGTTGGGCACAACCGGTTGTTGTCAATAAAAAGAGAATTGTTACAATCAGTATATTCAATCTATTCATAAGAAATCAAATTAATTAAGTTGTTAATACCCAGGATTCTGGTCTTTTGTCTGATCCAATGCCATATTATAATTAAATTCATCGGTAGGGATAGGCCACCAGTAGGCTGCATCTCCCACTTCGGATAAAGCCGAAATACGTCCGGCAGCCAAAGCTGCTTCTGCAAGCTTTCCACAACGCTTCAGGTCATTGTAGCGTTTACCCTCAAAAATCGTTTCGTAGCCACGCTCCTGCAACACCAGTGCAAGGAAAGCATCTTTACTTGCATAATCAGCCAGTTTGTAGTCTGAAGAAGAAGCTTGTGTCGGTTTCTGTCCGTAAGCACGTCGCCGCACCATATTCAATTTTTCCATGGCATCATCGGTAGGAGCTCCTTTCCAGCGACAAACAGCTTCTGCATAATAAAGCAGAATATCAGCATAACGATATACCGGATTGTCATTGGGGGTTGTACTGCTCCCTGTCCATTCCGAGTCTCTGAATTTCGAGCAAATCATACCCGTTTTAGTCAGTGCATTAAGTGTTCCATTCTGCGTTTGTTTATACAATCCGAACTGATAACGTAAATCATTCTGGTCCCAATTCTGAATAAATTTATTCTTCTGATAATCGGTATAAATTCCTACAGCTCCCATATTCACGAAAGGATTGGGCTTGCAGAGATACATATAGGCGATGGTCGATCCACTATCGCGGTTGAACTTTATATAGAAAATTTCTTCAGAAGTGGCATTAGCCGTATGACCGTAAAGGTCGAGGAAATCATCCGCTTTGCCAACCTCAACCAGAGAATATCGTTTGGATGAAATAATTAAACCGGCTGCTTCAGCTGCCTCTTCATAGCGACCGGCATAAAGACAAGCTTCTGTTTTCAATGCCAATGCGGCATAACGCGAAGGACGTCCGGCAGATTTAGCCACTTCCGGGAGATTGGATGCAGCATAATCGGCCTCATCAATCACAAACTTCCAGATATCAGCTTCCGGAGTACGGGGTTTATTAAAGTCATTCATGTTCTGTTCATCGAAAAAAGGAACGGCGCCCCAATTCCGTACCAGCCATGAGTAGGCGAATGCACGTAGAAAACGTGTTTCCCCAGTAAGGTTGTTATACTCCTGTTGCGAGAGTGGAGTATTACCTATACCGTCAAGAATATTATTGGCAAAACGAATGGCACGATACAACACCGCCCAGCTATCTTTGGAGAAGCCCACCCCACCACTGGTAAGCCCGGTATCATAAGCTGTGGCATAGTTACCTCTTCCAATGCAATAATCCGCCAGTCCTTCTTCCAGAACAATCAGATAACGGCTGAATCCCGGATCACGACGGAGTTGGAAATAGATGGAATTGATAACACTCTCCACTTCTTTGGCATTCGCCATAAAAGTCGTTGCATCCACTTTCTTCGGATGTTCTTCCAAAGAGCCCATATCTTCACAGGATGTGTTCATTGCCAGGATCATAGCAAAAGCGGCAATATATATCAATAATTTTTTCATAAGACATCAGTTTTTATATGTTAGAAAGTGAGTCGGCATCCAATCGTATAAGTACGGGCACTAGGATAACAATACGAATCTACCCCCTGAATCATCGAGCTTCCGCCACCATTGGCATTTATATCCGGATCCCAGAAAGGGTAGCTCGTAATAGTAAACAGGTTTTGGGCACTCACATAGACACGGGCGCGCTTGATGAATTTGCTACGGGCACAAGGTACATCGTAGGCCAATTCGAGGTTTTTCAGTCTGACGAAGCTGCCGTCATAGACAAACCGATCGGACATTTTATAGGAAGTCTGGTCGAGATTGGGATATTTTGCGGTAGGATTCTCGGGGGACCAGTGATTGTAGTACACCTCGCGCAACGTATTCCCGTTATATCCATAATCATAAGCTTGTGCAGCCATACTAAGCGAATATATATCATTACCTATTGAACTCTGGAAGAAAGCGCTTAGCGTAAACCCTTTATAACTGACTGCTGTAGTCAGATTGACCAGAAAATCAGGATTAGGATCACCGATGATGGTCTTGTCTGCTGCTGTGATGGCAGGATCGTCATCCATATTCTTATATACAATATGACCGTTCTCATCATATCCATCTTCAACATATCCGTAGAAAACATACATTGGCTCACCCACACGCATCAGATTGAGCTGGTCTTTCAGAATGGTGTTATCCAATTCGCCACCGAAAATATCCTTATCTTCCGAAAGAACTAACACTTTGCTGCGATTGAGCGAAAAGTTGACACCCAAATCCCATTTCACAGCACGATCAATAATCCGCCCGTCGAGTTGCAACTCAAAACCCGAGTTACGGATGGAACCGATGTTACGCAGGGCAGTGGTGTATCCACTTGAACGAGGCATCTCTACATTGTTCAACAAATCAGTCGTTTTCTTCCGATAGTAATCTGCAGTCATGCGGAGGCGATTATTAAACAGGGACAGATCAACCCCCACATTAAACTGTGAAGTTGTTTCCCACTTCAAATCACCGGTGTAGGTATCTGACGGAACATACGCCACTGTTGTATTCTTATCGAATACTACATTTTCCGTCCTCAATGTGTTCTGCGTAGAATACGGTGAGATGGCAGTGCTACCGGTCACTCCGTAACTCAAACGGAACTTTAGATCCGAAAGCCACTCTACATCACGCAGAAAAGACTCTTGCGAAAGACGCCAGGCCGCTGCTGCTGAAGGGAAGTATCCCCATTTGTTTCCTTTACTATAACGTGAGGAACCGTCAGCACGAAGACTGGCAGTCAACAGATAGCGATCAGCATAATTATAGTTGACACGTCCCAGAAATGAGAACAAGCGCCAATCTGAATAAGAAGATGTCGGCAGCCCCTTAACGGTAGCTGCATCCATGTCATAGGTTTCGGTCACATCACTCAAGAAGCCTTCGGCCGTACCCGTTCCCGCAGTTTTCGATGTACTCTGTTCGTAAGTAAAACCGCCCATCACACTCAAATGGTGTTTTTTTAGAAAACTCTTATTATAGGTTATGATATTATTACTTGTGATACCGACTGTCTCTCCAAATGTAATAGAGGCAGCTCCTTGTGAATTAGGGTATTGCAATGACTTGTAATAATCTTTGCGGTTCTGGTTATTGTTAACGTTGGCAGACAACTGAATTGAAAGCCCGTCTATCGGTTTTATTGTCAATGAAGCATTTGCCATAATCCGGTTGGCGTACCATTTATTATCCACTTCTTTCACATAAGCCAACGGATTTACCGGTGCAATCGGTTGTGTTTGGAAGTCATTCCAGGTTCCGTCGTCATAATGAGGTGTCGCTGTTGGCGGCAGAATCAGTGTAGAACCGATAACAGACGTTCCCCGGCTACCTCCCTGCGAATTCATCTGATTATGATTGGAGCGGCTGAAAATCAAGTTGCTCGACACGGTGACATATTTTGATATATGATAATTCAGGCTCGAACGGATAGACATACGTTTATAGCCACTTTCCTTCACGATACCTTGCTGATCGAAATAGCTGGCGCCTAACGTTCCCTGAACTTTTTCTGTACCACCAGAGACATTCACAGAGTGGTCGGTAACAAGTGCATTACGAAACAGTTCACGCTGCCAGTTGGTACTATGCCGAGTAGATTTAATCTCTTCATCGGTATATATCGTCGGCTGATTATTAATCGCTGCTTTTTCATTCAGATAGCTCATATATTCCCAAGCATCGAGTAGCTCAAGTTCTTTAGCCAGACTCTGCACACCGAAGCTGGCATTGTATTCCACCGTAATCTTCCCCTCTTTAGCTTGCTTCGTCGTAATCAAGATGACACCATTGGCACCGCGCGAGCCATAGATAGCAGTTGCGGAAGCATCTTTCATCACTTCAACAGATTCGATATCAGCCGTATTAATCATATTAATGTCACCCGGAAATCCGTTGATAATCCAAAGCGGTTCATTGTCACCCCGAATAGAATTGGAACCACGTACCCTCACTTGTATTCCGGCTCCCGGCTGGCCATTAGTTTGCTGAATCTGTACGCCTGACACGCGTCCCTGTAATGCTGACGCAACAGAAGTATTTGCATATTCAGTAATGATATCGCCTTTGACGGAAGCTATCGAACCGGAAAGGTCCCGTTTGCGTTGTACGCCGTAACCTACCACTACTACTTCATCCAATGTCTCTGTATCTTCTTCAAGAACGAAATTCATTGAACGTACTCCGGCCACCACCTTTTTGCTCTGTGGGGCGTAACCTATAAACGTCACATCAATAGTGGCACTTTCTGGTACATTCTGCAACTCAAACTTTCCGTTAAAATCGGTAACCGTACCGTTGGTGGTACCTTTTACCAATACGCTCGCTCCGATGACCGCTTCTCCCTGCTCATCTTTCACCACACCCGAAATCGTCCGGTTGGTCTTCGTCTGCACCTTTTGTAAAACAATCTGTTTGCCTACTATTTCATACGCAATGTCACTTTTATCAAAGGCCTGCTTCAGCACATCCGAAAGATATTGAGAACCTCCTTTCAGGGAAACAATACGTGACAGAGGGATAGAATTATCGAACACAAAAGTATAATCTGTCTGTTTTTCAACAGCTTGTATCAGATTTTTTAAAGAAATCTGCCTGGCAGCGATATTGACTTTAGTCTCTTTCTGCGCCCATAGCGAAGGGCTGGAAAGCAGGCTGCCCAAAACAAGAATGCTACATAATATTTGTTTTAGCTTCAACATTGTAAACTCATTTAAGGTTAAATAAAGGAATTAATTATTACCTTTGTCTGCATAAAGCAAGGCGATACCTGTGCCATCCGTCTGACGGATAGCATACATACGCAGGTTTTGCTCTTCGGACGTGGAAGATGGCACTCTTCTGCGTCCTTTTTTATTCTTCGATTACTTTCTTCCGGTTATGCTCACCTCCTCTCCGTTAATAGTGTATGTAATCGGAGTCACCCGATTAATGATCTCAAGCATCTCTCGCAAAGATTCTGTTTTAATTGTCATCCAATAACGTTTATTTTCCGGTACATCATGCAATTGAATTTTGATGCCATACCATCGTTCCATTTTTTGAACTATTTCCTGCAGATTCTCATTTTCAATTTTCAGCTTGCCCAATCGCCATACGGATTCTACTTCAGCATCGCAAGCCGCCAATTTACACTTCTCCATTTCACGCAAAGGAATAATGGCTTTCTGATTGGGTTTCATATCTGCCAGCAGCTTGTCCGTTAAAGCCGAGACAACCGTCACGTGCCCTCTAAGCAGTACAACTTCCAATTCTGAATGGTCTCCATATCCATTGACATCGAATGCCGTACCATGAACCAACACTTTCACATCACCCACTGATACATCAAACTGTCTCTTACTGTCTCGCACCACATCAAAAAAGGCCTGTCCGTTCAATTTTACAGAACGGCGGTCTTTGGCATAATCCGTAGAATAGGCCAAAGTAGAACCGGAATTCAACCAAACTTTAGTGCCATCCGGCAAACTGACTTCAGCTTTCTGGCCAACAGGAGCTGTAAATGAGACTAATCCTACTTCTTCCTCTTCCGAAACCAGCAGAGAGAGTGAGAAGCCCAACACCAGTGCCAGCATAGCAGCAATTCCCACTGCCCGATACAACAACCGCCGCGTGTACATCTTCACAGGTTTCACCAGATTCAGATTACTCATTATCTTTCCCCACACACGTTCTTTATCAGGAATTACCGGATGTATTCCCGCATGAGCTATCTGCCAGCTCTCGCACAGTTCCTGAAATTCCTGTTCGTGCCCGGCATCAGCATTCCGCCATTCCATGATTTCTTTCTCCTCCTGCGGAGAAGCAGGTCCCAATAGATATTTAGATATGATAATATAAATGTCTTCCATATTTAAATGTGTTTTATAAGCTCTTTTATTAAATAGACCCGTAACTTTTGAATTACCCTGAAAGCATTCGACATTTTTTTCATAACACTCACTAAACAACTCTATTTTTTCTCATTTAATGCATAAGTCAATGACTTTACCCTAAAAAGAAAAATCACCCTTACTACGATATATTTGTAGTAAAGGTGATTTTAGTAAGCTCAAGGCTTTTCGGACTACTTTAACTATAGCCAATTATTAAGGAAGCATCTCAAATTCAGAGCCAACCCTCTTGATTCTTATATAAAATACATATTTTTTCATTCTTCCATTATAATAACCTTACTTCTGAACCACAATTTTCAACTTACAGGTACGTCCATAGAGTAATGCCACACCGTCATAAGTGAGTCCGGTTATGCCAGCTCCCGAATAGGCTGGCCCCTGGCTTCCTACCACTCCTGTAGGAGTAGCTATTTTACATCCTC